>Ga0164318_10002574_pt1 | contig 16906 bp, 18 predicted proteins | sample GuaBasSedimGuay9_FD_113734 | JGI IMG/M metagenome (GOLD analysis project Ga0164318, IMG submission 113734) | Subseafloor sediment microbial communities from Guaymas Basin, Gulf of California, Mexico - Guay9, Core 4571-4, 0-3 cm | ecosystem: Environmental > Aquatic > Marine > Hydrothermal vents...
AGGGATCTTGTAGAGTTCGTTGGTAATACATCCATTATCGGTGCAAAAATGGCAATGCTTTCTAAAGGAGCCCTTGATACAGCTTATACTATCAGTAAAAACATTACCTATTACGACCTTATAACGTATCCAAACTATATGGATGAGTTTATGTCGGCAAAGTTTTTACCACATACAGATATTACAAAGTTTCCAAGTATTCAGAAGGTTGTTAGAAAGGTGAGGTAGGATGGGACGCATAATTGCTTGCACAGGAAGGGGAGGAACAGGGAAAACAACCTTTGTTACACTCGCATCCCGGTTTATAGATTTACATCCTTTACTTATAGATGCAGATTCTGATCAGAGCTTATCCGATATGCTGGGGGTTGATCTTCAGGAGGAGAATATAAAAACAATTTCGGATGTACTTTTTGATATCCAGAAGCATAAAGATAAGGATTTGGACTCTTTCCCTTTACCTGAGAAAATAGAATACCTTGTCAATTCTGAATGCGTTTATGAATCAGACAGATTTGATTTGATCTCAATTGGAGTTAAATGGACAGAGGGATGTTATTGTGCTCCGAACAGTATCTTGAAGAATGTTATTCCATCGATTGCTCGTAGTTATGAATTTACAATAATTGATTCTCCGGGAGGGTTGGAACATCTAAATAGACGAATTATTTCAGAAGTCGATGACCTGTTTATAATACTGGATCCATCAAAAAAGTCTTTAAAAAATGTTGAACGTGTAAAAAAGATCTCTAATGAAATAGGAATAGTATTTAAGAATATCTATTTGGTGGCAAATCACCGATTTACTCCAGAGGCAGAAAAATATATTAAAACTTTAAACGATCCATATTTGGGAAAGATTGAGTATGATAAAAGTCTTGAAGAGTTTATATGGAGTGGTAAATCTCTGTTTGATTTACCGGATGATTCTCCAACATACCAATCGATTAGGAATATTTTGTTAAAAGCAGGGTTAATTGCAAAAGTACATAATATTTAAGTGTAAATAGGGAGGATATAATGGAAATTCCAGACACTAAAGTCTCGTGGAAAAATCCAATTAATGAGGTAACCATAGGTGCCACTAAAGAGGAAGGGGGGACAAGATCCCACACTATTACAATAGGAGGAGAAACAGCCCTTCCATTTCTCTATTCTGAGGGGAAATTTCCTCATCCTGCAGTGATTGCGATGGAGGTGTGGGATATTGCTCCGGATGATTGGCCTGAAGAATTGGCAAAACATTTCTCAGATGTTTGGGATAGCCCTGGAAAATGGGCAAAAAAATGTGTAGAAGATTATGAAGCAGATTTAATCTGTCTGAGGCTTCAGGGTATTGATCCTGATGGGGCAAACAGGAGTGCTGATGATGCAGCAAAAGCTGTAAGGGAAGTTTTGGAATCTGTGTCGGTACCATTGATTATCTGGGGATCAGGAAACAATGATAAGGATAACGAGGTGTTTCCATCATGTTCAGAAGCAGCAGCGGGGGAGCGATGCCTGCTTGGCACAATAACTGAAGATAACTATAAAACTCTTATTGCACTGTGCAAAGCAGATAAGCATAAACTTATAGCTGAGTCACCTGTGGATATAAATATTGCAAAACAGGTAAATATTCTTGCAATTGATATTGGACTTGCTCCTGAAGACATCGTAATTTATCCTTCAACAGGAGCCTTAGGTTATGGATTAGAGTATGTCTATTCTATTATGGAACGAGGAAGAATCGCAGGTCTTAATGGAGATGAGATGTGGGCGATGCCTCTTTTAGCTGATATTGGTAAGGAAGTCTGGAAGGTGAAAGAGGCTGTAGCACCTGAAGAGGACGTTCCGGGATGGGGTGATCATACTGAGAGAGGACCAATGTGGGAAACGATAACCGGTCTTACATATCTTCAAGCTGGAACTGATCTTTTTATTATGCGTCATCCAAAAGCGGTAAAAGAACTGAAAAAGTATATTCGGAGTATGATTGTTTAACACCTTTCAATACTGAACATAAACCTCAATATGAACAGACACAGTGTATTCAACTTAAATTGGGAGGCATTTAAATTGCTATGAATATAATTGTAAAAGTGATATTTAACTTGGTCCTAAAAATTATTTTTAAAGGAGGTAGAGATGATTTTCATTGGTGAAAGAATCAATGGAGGGTTTAAAGATATCCAATATGCAATAAAAGAAAAGGATAAATCAATCTTACAGAAGTGGGCAAAGGTGCAAACCGAGGCCGGAGCTGACTATATTGATGTAAACATGGGGGCGGCTTCAAATAAGCTGGACGATTTTATATGGATGATCGAAACAGTACAGGAAGCAGTAGATACTCCGATTTCTATCGATTCAAATAAACCAGCATTTTTGAAATCTCTGGTAAAATCATGTAAACATCCTCCAATAATTAATTCAACTACAGCTGATGAGGATAAAATGGATGAGATAATCCCTCTTGCAGTGGAGAATAATGCATCTATTATAGGGTTATGTATGGATAAAAGTGGTGCCCCCCAAACTGTTGAAAAAAGAGTTGAATTAGGGGCTATCATTTTTAGTAAGGCTATTGAAAGCGGTCTAACTGAAGATAAAATATTTCTCGACCCTGTTACAATGCCTTTGAGATATCTCCAGGAACAGGTTAAAAATCAAATTGAGGCAATAAGGCAATTTACAATTTTATCAAGCCCGCCTCCGCATATAATTGTTGGTTTAAGCAATATTGCTTCAAAATCAAAGGAAGTCCGTCTAATTAATAGAGTTTTTCTTGTCATGTGTATTACTGCCGGATTGGATGCTGCGATTTGCGATGTAACTGACGAAGAGTTAGTGAACTCAGCAATTACCGCTGAGGTATTGTTGAACAAACAGATCTATTCCGACTCATATATAAAAGCATACAAAGATAGTAAAAAGAAGAAATGAAATCTCATAAGAGGTTTTTTGTAGCTGCCACCCAACAAAACGATGGTAAATCTACAATATGTCTTGGGTTAATCCATGCTTTCAGAAAAAAATACCCAAAACTCGGTTTTATTAAGCCAATTGGACATCACTTTATTGAATTAGAGGGATACAAGATTGATGAGGATGTAGTATTAATGCATGAAGTATACAATTTAAATCATAACCTGCATGATATGAACCCAATTCCTGTAGGAAAGGGTTTTACAGAGAGATTTATAAAAGAAGGGGGAGTTGAAAATTATGCAAAAGTTATAAAAGAGGCCTATAACCGCGTTTCTTCGGATAAGGACCTAATGATAATTGAAGGAACCGGACATGCTGGTGTTGGTGCTGTGTTAAATCTTTCAAATGCCACTGTTGCAAAAATTCTAAATAGTAAGGTAATAATTGTAACTACCGGAGGGATAGGGAGAACGATAGATGAGATAATGATAAATAAGGCACTATTTGATAAAGAATCTGTAGAAATTATAGGTGTAATTATTAACAAAGTCAGGAAAAATAAATTTGATAAAATAAAGACTGTTGTAGGGTTGGGTTTGGAGCAGAAAGGGATTAAGCTTTTAGGGGCAATACCATTCCAGGAAATCCTTTCATATCCAACGATGAAGCAGATTATGGATGCTACTGAATCAACTATTCTCTGGGGTGAGGAGTTTCTAGGTCGAAGGGTGAAAAATGTTTTAGTTGGAGCTATGGAACCCTACCATGCTCTAAACTATTTTACGTCCAATAGCCTTGTAATTGTACCCGGAGACAGAGAAGATATTATACTTGCAGTTATTGCCACAGAAATGATTCAGAGAAACAGTAAAACTGTATCAGGGATGATTCTCACTGGAGGACTTTTACCCCACAAGGGAGTAATGGATTTAATTAGAAATTGTCGGTCTACTATTTTGTTTTCAGAGGACGATACATATCAAATTACAAAAAGAGTACATGAGTGTCGTGTTAAGATAAAAGCAACCGATAAGGATAAAATTGATGAAGCTGTAAAACTGGTAGAAGATTATGTGGATATGAATGAAGTTGTTGCCCGACTTTGATATCAGAATGCTCAATATTAAAGGATTGGAGTTTAAGAATTATGCGTATATTGGCTATATTACAGGGGATATATGGACAGAGAATAGTTGATAATATTATTTTAAATGGCCCTAATAGCTGGAAAATTGAAATTTGCAGATTGCCTCGATTGTTACCCTATATTATTGAAGACCCGGAGGAAATATTACCTGAAAATCTCCCTCAATCAAACCTCATTCTTTCTTTTGGTGAAAAGTCTGGGGTTGCGGAACTTCTTCCGGAAATAGCAAAAATGTGTTCGGCAAAGGCTGTTATTGCACCAATTGACAATCGTGATGTACTTCCTCCCGGCCTTGTAAATCAGATAAAGGATGAATTGAGATCTTTAGGTATAGAATCAGTATTCCCATTACCTTTTTGCTCATTAACCCAGAATTCCAGCGACAATCAATTTATTAAAGAGTTTGCCCAATACTTTGGAAAGCCTAAACTGAAAATTGGATTTAATGAAAATAGAGTAAGCGAGATTAGAATCCTCAGAGAGGCACCCTGCGGGGCAACACGCTTCGTAAAAGAAAAAATTCTGGGACTTTCAGGCGATGAGGCTCAAAATAAAGCTGCACTTTTTCATCAATATTACCCATGTCTTGCATCAGGAAAATTGGACAGACAGATAGGTGATTCAATTTTACACAGGGCAGCTCACATAACAAATTCTGCTGTTAAATTGGCTATAACACTATATTTTAAAGAACAGGTTGCCAATAAGGAATAATTTTCCTCATAGCCATATTGTATCATTTTTGTTGATTTATTTATTCATTTACGTGAATTGTGTAAACCTTAAAAAATATCTTTGCTTTCAGATAAAATGTTATGAGCACATTTTTTCTGCTATTTGTTTTGCTGTATTGGTAAAGAACAGTTTATTGATCAACTGGTTTAAATCAGATTTACAAAGGGATTTCGTTTTAGCCTTAAAGTTTGAAAGCAAATGAGCATCATAAAAAATTTTAAAGTTAACTGAATCAATGCATTTTTTGCATTGATGATATGCTATAATTTCACAAATTTCTTTTATATATTCAAGATTTAACCCAAACCTTAGAAGAATTTTTTTTGCAATTAGCGAATCTTCATTTTTCTGATATTTTCCTTTTAAAGGATCATTTTTCCTCTTGGTAACTTTTTCTCCTATATCATGTAGAATTGCTGCTGGTACAATGATGTGCCAATCACCTTTTTCTTTTTCTAATAGCTGTTCAGCGTATTTTAATACTTTTTTTGTATGGTTTATTAGTTTTAAGTTATTGCCATAGTTGTTTGTTAGTTCTTTTAATAGATTGTTTTTGATGGATCTGTTTCTATTTTCAATATATTGATTATATACGTTTACTCCCACACATTCCTTTGCCAGTTTGCACCATTCTACACAGCTTAGATTTTGTTCCTTGTACACCGTTTTTTTACAATTTGAGCATACCCCTTTTAATTCATCGGTCCAAATTTCAACTTCTGCGCCACAGTAAGGGCATGTGAAAATTTCGGGTTTTGGTTGTCTGAAAAATTTAGCCCCTGGACACACATTATGCATGATTATTATGCCCCTTTTTAATTATTGCATATTTACAGATGAGTTTTTCCCTGAACATCCAATTTGCTTTTTTGCTTGCGTATTATCTGTTTAAAAACCTTTTCTTTTAAAAATTTCAAAGCTGCTTCTTTATCCATATCCATAATAAATTCATTAATCTCTTCTATATCTTTCTCATCAAAGCTGACAGCTATTTTAAACATTTTTATACCTCCCAAACATTTTTTTTATAAAAAAGATTATATACCTCTTTCAATATATATTGCTTGAAGGTTGCATGCAGCTACACATTTTCCGCAACCTACACAAAAAGCCTGGGATAAAAGCATTGGCATTTCACCCGGTTCTTCCTGAATTAGAAGTTCCTTTGAACATGCTCTAACTGCACTGCATTCACCTGAAATGGGGTCACATATAAAAGGTATACATTTTTCAAAATCAATGATAGACCATTTGTTGTTATGAACCACAAATAATCTCCAGTTTTTTCCAGTCAAAGTAATAAATTATTCTGTTTATTAAGGTCTTTATTTATCTATATATAAAATCTTGAATCTATAAAAATATGCTTGTTTTAATTATGTTCCGCTGTTATATTCAAGTAAACGTATCCATTTTCAAAATCAGGAAACAATTTTTTTATATTCTCAATTGTTTTAAGAAAAGTTTTTTAAAACGATTAAGTGAGATTTTATACGGCTCGATCTCAAGTTTCATCCAATCTGAGAATTCGAGAATATCTTCAGGGGATTTTTCCATCATTGTATTAAAAGCATTGATGCCATCGAGGACAATTGCAACATCATTTGCAGGGAAGGTTTCGTTTGCCATACTATTATCCCAATCGCTGAAAATAATCTTCCAGTATTTTATCCATCCGGGAGTGAGCCAATAAACTTTTCTACCTGCATGGATCTTTTCCCTTTCTTCTGCACTTGCAAGCATATCAATGCATGTTCTTGCCTGAATTCTTGAAATATCAGAACCAATTTCATGAATAAGCTTATCTATATTTCTAGAATAGTTAGCAGGATCAAGGAAGCATCTCTCACCATAAACAACTATTATTCTATCCGAATATTTTTTTGCGTTTTCTATCTGCCATGTTAACTGCTTTTCCAGTTCCCGCTGCTTTTCGTGTAATCCAGGTGTAGTGTAAAGGATTTTTTCAATATTGTTAAAAAAACCTTCCGTTCTCAAATGTTCAATTTCACCACGCAAGGTTCCGCAGGAAACTATAGTATATCCATCAAAGGTAATTGATTTTTTCATACGAGTAGCCTCCAACTTTTCAAGTAAAAATACTATTATAGAAGAGTGGCAAATTAATGAGGTAACTCTTGAATGTAAAAGTACCTGATCAAGAAGTTGTTTATTAAGATTCTATGGGATTATTACTCTATAGCTTATCCATATATTATTAAAAAGGATGAATGGATATTTGTCAATGAAAATAATCTTCAATGATTTAAGTTTATTATTAGAAGGTCAAATCCAATAAATTGACATTTGGCTTAAATATCTATTTTGGTTTATGTAAAAATGATTGTTAATATTGTTTTTATAAATTATATGTGGATGTCTCTAAATGATGATTATATTATTTAGAATAGTTATAATATTAATCATATTAAACTATATAATGAAAAAGGTTTGTTAAACATATTTTTTGTGAGGTATATTTACGAAAATGTAATTGGGTCAAACATAAAAAGTAGTTATGAATTATAAAACCTTCGCAAGGTTTTTTTAAAACATATTTATTATTTTTAAAAGCTGTTTATACTGGATATAATCCTTAACTTAATTTTTTATTTCATTCAAAGGGGTTTTGTATATTGAAAATTGGTGTGGCATCAACATGTCTGTGGAAATTAAAACCGGAAGAGATTGTACGTTTTGCAGCTGAAAACGGCATTTATTCTATAGAATTCTGGATTGATCATCTACAACTTTTTGAAAACTCCTCTAAAAAATATTATGAAGGTATAAGGGAAGATTTAGGAAAGTATGGTGTTAGAGCAACAGTTCATTCTATTAGCTGGGATATAAACCTATGTTCATTCTCAAAGGATGTAAGAGATTTTAGCTTGAAAGAGGTTATTAAATCTATAGATATAGCAGAAATTATAGGGGCAGATTTAATAGTGGTTCATCCAGGGAGGATGAGTTTTGAGAGATCGGGAAAAGAGAGTTTTCTTAAGATGCTGGTTGAAGTATTTTCTGAGATTTACAAACATACCTGGAAAAAAGGCATTAAACTGTGCATCGAAAACATGGAACCTCTTAAAAAGGAGTTATTGGTAACGTGGCAGGATTTTCATGATTTTTGTTCAAGAATTGGAATTGATGAAATATATATAACTATGGATGTTGCCCATCTTGGTAGTTATAGAAAGGTTAGAGATTTTTACAGTAATCTTTCCAACAAAATAATGCATATACATATAAGTGATTTAACAAATAGGCAGATGCATTTACCTTTGGGTAAAGGAAAATTGCCGATAAAAAGGATATTAAACCTGCTCAAAAGCTATAATGGAATATACAACATTGAATTTTTTAACTATTCCAGTGAATTCAATTTTGGCCTGCAGAAAAGTAAAATAAATAATAATGAAGTTATTGATAGTGTAAAAATTCTTAAAAAAATAACATATAAATTAAAAAGAAATACAAAATAAGCGAATTTGCTTGACTTTTATCAATTATGAAACCGGTTTTTGGTGAATTATTTTGATAAATCCATTATTTCTTATATATTTAGGATTTTGTTACTTTGGTTAAAAGGATGCTTTGTTATGTTACGTACAAAAAAATTACTTCTTCGCTTTGCTCGAGATAACAAAATTCGATTTTTAAGTTAGCTCATTATAATTAACAGTATTAAATGTCTTTTGTTTGACATAGATTAGAGACAGTTTTATAATCGTAACTAAAATAATATATGGAGGTTAGAATGAGAAAGTTAATAACTTTTATAGTAGTTGTATTATTTTTGCTAATATTTACAGGGTTATCCTTTGCTGGTGGAAGCAAAGAAGCTACAAATGGCGAGATTGGAGGAACAATTACACTGTATACTTCGGAAACTCTTACGGATGTTCAAAAAATTGCTGAGAAGTTTGAGCAGAAATATCCCGGAACAAAAGTAGAAATTTACAGATCAGGTACTGTTGAGGTAACTGCAAAGTTACAGGCTGAGATAGAGGCAAACTCTATCAAGCCAGATGTAATCTGGTTTGCTGATATGGCTATGTTTCAGGATCTGGGAAATAAAGGTCTTTTATTAAAGACAGATCTTCCTGAGGCAATGAATATCCCCAAAAAGTTTGTCTACATGGGTGGCAAGGCCTATGAGGCAAGGTTAATTTATCAGATAGTTGCATATAATACGGAGAAGGTGAAAAAGAAGATAACAGGATGGAACGATTTGCTTGATCCAGTATTTAAGGGGAAAGTAGGCTCAGCTAGTGCATTTTATTCAGGAGCCACACTAACCCAAGTTGCCACACTTTCTAAAGATTCCAAGTTTGGTTGGGATTTCTATAAAAAACTTGCTGAAAATGATTGTAAGATCGTTAAGGGAAACGGAGCAGTTGCAAGAAATATAGCTACAGGTGAGTATTATATAGGTATTACAATAGATTTTATGGCAAGAGCTCTCAAGGCTAAAGGATCACCTGTGGATTATGTATATCAGAAAGAGGGAACAGTTTATATTCCAACTCCTATTGGTATTATATCAAAATCAAAGAATCCGGAAACAGCAAAAGCATTTGTAAACTTTGTTCTGAGTAAAGATGGACAGCAGGTTATGGTAGATCGTGGCTATCTCCCGCTAAATAAGAATGTTCCTCTACCCGAAGGGGTTCCCTCACCTGCAAAGATAAAGATTTTAAAAACTGATTGGAAGTATTTAAAAGAAAACAGAGATATGTTGAGGAAAAAATGGGGAGAGATAATGGGTGTTATGTAAAAAATGTATGAACAATATATGAAGAGGGGCATTTTTTTAGCTAGTCCCTCTTCATTTATTTAATTTCTGCTTTTGTATTCATTTTTTATGAGAATGATAGAAAATTAATATTTCTGTTAAAATAACGAAAAGTATATATATAATTTGATGCAATTACCATACAGTATCTTCTCATTGATAGATTTACAGGATTTAATAGATATAAAAAGTTCAATGGTAGATTATAAAAGAGGTGATTGATAACTTTATATGAAAAAGTATTTGATATTAACAGCTGTAGTTTTTATTCTTTTCATATTTTTTATTTATCCTTTTGGAAAGCTTTTCTTGATGGCCTTAATGAGGGAAAATAATTTCTCCCTCATGAATTTCATCGATATTCTTAAAGATTCCCACAACATTTCAGCTTTATGGCATACTCTATTTGTAGGGGTAATTGTTACTGTCATTTCCGTTATTACCGGAAGTATTTTATCCTGGCTTGTCACTCGAACAGACGTTTATTTTAGAAATTTTTTTGCTATGGCACTATTAGTACCCTATATGATTCCTCCATTCATAAGTGCTTTTGCCTGGATGCAACTAATAGGGCCTGTAGGTTATATTAATAAGATTATCATGGCTTTTACCGGAATTAAAGAGCCAATCTTAAGGATATATGGGGCACATGGTATTATTCTGGTTTCATCAATCTATACATACCCTTTGGTTTATATTGCAATAACAAATGCTTTTAAAAAGATGGATTCTTCCTTTGAAGAGGCAGCAAGAGTATCGGGAGCAAATGTTTTTAGAGTTTTAAAGGACATCACCCTTCCAGTTATGTTGCCTGCGATAGGAGGGGCTGCAATCATAGTATTTGTTACCTCAATTTCGATGTTTGGTATACCGGCGATACTTGGTATTCCAAAGGGATACCTTGTACTTACAACAAAAATCTTTATCCTGGTTGGGAGTTATGGAACAAAGTATAATTTTAATTTAGCATCTGCCATGTCTGTAATTTTGATATTAATTGGACTGTTGAGCCTTGTGATTCAGAATTATTTTGTTCGCAAGGAGAGATTCGCAGTAATCACAGGTAAGTCAACTGGCTTTTCGCCTATAGAATTAAACAGGTTGAGAATACCTGCGACCATACTGCTTTTTATTTTTTTTCTTGGGATTGTAGTAGCACCGATTGCTGCAACTATAATAACAGCAGTTACAAAGGCACTCGGATTACATATTAAGCTTTCGAACTTCACCATAAAAAACTTTCATTATATCCTTTTTAAGCTTCCTATTGTTTGGAGGGCCATTAGAAACAGCTTATTTCTTTCTGTAACTGTATCGACGATTACCTCACTAATGGCAGTATTTTTTATTTTTCTTGACCGGTATACTGATATAAAAGGTCGAAGATTCATCGATTATATTGTTAGTGCGCCCTATGCAATTCCTGGAACTGTAATCGGTGTATCAATGATACTGGCGTGGATAAGACCTATATTGGGGGTATCAATATACAATACAATTTGGATAATAATGATCGCTTATATAGCCAGGTTTATGATATTCCCAATGCGTACGGTAAAAGCCTCAGCAAAACAGATTGATAACTCACTAATAGAGGCAGCCAGAATATCTGGAGCGAATCAAAAAAGGATGTTAAAGGATATACTGTTCCCATTAATAAAACCAGGTGTATTCTCAGGTTGGTTTTTGGTATTTATGCCGGCACTAACCGAACTGACACTCTCAATATTTTTATATTCGGCTGGTAAAGAGACAATAGGCGTTACTGTTTATAATATGACTCAGGAAGGGTTAATACTTGAGGCTAGCGCTCTTGCAGTGATAATAATATTTGTAGTACTTGGATTAAATATAGCTATTAAAAAATTCTCAATTAAAAGAGAAGACAGAGTATAAAACTATAAATAGGATGGTTCATCGCTATGGCAGGAGTTACAATTAAAAACCTTACGAAAAAGTTTGGGTCTACCATTGCTGTGGATGATTTTTCAATGAAGGTAGAAGATGGGGAGTTTCTTACCTTGCTTGGTCCCTCGGGATGTGGAAAAACAACGATTCTTCGCTGCATAGCAGGTTTTATACCTGTAACGGAGGGAAAAATATACATAGGCGAGAAGCTGGTTTCATCTTCCAATCCAAAGGTATCTGTAGCTCCGGAGTATAGAAATATTGGCATGGTATTTCAATCCTACGCTGTATGGCCTCATATGAATATTTATGATAATATTACATATCCATTAAAGATAAAGCGTGTACCTGAAAGGGAGATAAAGGAACGGGCTGAGAAAACTATAGGTATTTTGAAATTAACCGGTCTGGAGCACAGATATCCCGGGGAGTTATCCGGAGGTCAGCAGCAGAGAGTTGCGCTGGGCAGGGCTCTTATAATGAGGCCAGATGTATTGTTGTTGGATGAACCGCTTTCAAACCTTGATGCTAAACTCAGAGAGGAGATGAGGTTTGAGCTGAAGGATCTCCAAAAGAGAGTAGGGATTACAATTGTGTATGTAACTCATGATCAAATAGAAGCTATTACAATGTCCAAAAGAATAGTGGTTCTCTCTCATGGTAAGATACAACAAATTGGTGATCCTATTGAAGTGTACGATAAACCGGCAAATAAGTTTGTAGCATCTTTTATTGGTAAAGCTAATTTTTTAAACGGAGAAGTAGTAGATATTATCAAAAGGATTAAAGTTAAAATAAAATTGGAGGGACCTGTAATCATTGAGGTAGAAGAGGATAAAAATTTTCATAAAGGTGACAGGGTAATTATAATGGTAAGACCTCATGATATTGAGGTAGTAAAGGAGAAAAAACCTGATACTATAGAGGCGAAGGTTAAATCATCTATATATATGGGTGATAGAAAGGCTTCCATTTTAATGTTTAATAATAAAGAACTTGTGATAGAGGTCCCCGCGGATACGACATTAAAAGATGGAGATCGAATCTTTATTTCATTTAAAAAAATAGCTTTAATAAGGGAATAGGCAGGTAATCTTAAGACCATAATGGGAAATTATCTTTAAACAGACTCACCATATTTTCACTTTTAGCCTTTTTTATGATAAATTGAAGAAAGTATAATAATTGGAGGCTACAATGTCAAAAATTACCCTTAAAGCACAGGACCTGGATGACTACCTAACAAAAGAGGATAATAACATACTTGAGGAGATGAATAAAAACTATCAGGAAGTTATGAAAATCTTTCATACATGTTCAACCAATCAAAGTGTGAAGAAAAGAGAAAAATTATATAAAATTATATAATAGTTAAAACCTCTACGGTAACATTCGACCAATTTTAAAATATATGCGGTATAAATTACCATAATCCAGAATAAATAAGGTGACTGTTACCAGTATTTGATGAAGGAGAAATGCGCTATGTTAGTAGCTGGCTCCAAACTTGAAGCTAAATATAAGAAAAGAGTGATTGTTGATACTGATATGGGGTGGGATGATGTTCTATCTATCCTTTATTTAATAAAAAATCCAGAAATAGAAATAATTGGTATTATGGTTACAGGATGCGGTGAGACTGACCTTAGATGGGGTACCATTATAGCAAAAACATTGATGGAGCTTGGAGGACTAACCCGGGCAAAAATCTGCAAAGGAGCTGAACATTCTTTAAAATACAATCATTATTTTCCACGGAGCTTTAAAGATGATATGAATGATATAATGGGGCTATTGGGGAGTCTGAATCCTGATATTAACATTGAAATTGACCCACGCCCTGCCTGGGAGTTTATGGCTAATATATCGAATCAAAGTCATGAAGATATTGAGATACTTTCACTTGGAGGCTTTACCAATATTGCAAAGATGTTGCAGCTCTATCCGGAAGTGGCAACTGAAAAAATTAAAAATATATATGCCATGGCAGGAGCTATTTATGTTGATGGGAATGTGGATCTTTTGAATAATGCGAAACCTGATTGGGATCAGGGTCCTATTTACAGCACCAACCACTATGCTGAATGGAATGTATTTATCGACCCACTGGCTGCAAAAATAGTATTTGGCTCTGAAATACCACTGACGCTAATACCCCTTGATGCATGCAACTATGTACTTTTGAATTCAGATTATGTAGATAGAATAACAGCAACAGATGAAATTGCTACCCTTGCAAGAAATATTATTATAAAAAAAACAGGAGAAAGCAATGAAGGAATCCCTGTCCCAATTTTTGATCCTCTTGCTACAGTGATAATGGCTGATGGCCTTAAAAATTATCAATCTCACGAAGAATATTTAGATGTAAACATTGAAGAAATAAAGAGTGACAACCACTGCGGGAAGACATACATAGTAGATTCAGGTAAAAGAAAAATACGTATAGTTCAGGGAGTTTCTCAACATGAGTTTGCCGAACACTTTATAGAGGTTATAAATGGAAAATGGCAAAATACGATAATAGAAAATTGATAGAAATAGATTAATTCAAGAATCTAAAAGGTAAGAAAATTTCTATAGCTAAATCTTGGAATAAGTACAACTACATTTCATTTTTATTAGCATCTTTTTTAATTTTTGGTACGGATTCACCTTTTCTCCAGGGAATAATTTTCTTTATAAAAGGAATAATGCCAGATTCCATTAATCTCATTTCTCTCCCAGCTTCTTCCAATGCCGACTGCCATGACTGAGCAAATCCGGGAGCTTTTACGGTCAAAATTTCTATTGCTTTTTGATATAAATGGAGCTGTCTTAATATTTTACGTCCTGGTTTCTCAATATAGTTTTGAAGCATAATCCTCAGATTTTCATTCTGTTTTTTTAGTTCTTCAATTTCCTTCTTGCGTCTTTCATTGCTTTCTGCTTCTATCTCCAGTTTTGTTTGAATGTGTGCCTTGAGTTTTTCTATTTCTTTCTTTAATCTATGTTGAACGATTTTTTCTCTGATAAAAACGATAATTGCAATAAAAATTCCTATATAGAGACCAATAGCCAATGGTTTTAATAAGAAGGAAGTGGAAAGTTGATCACTCATTATAAAATCTCCAGATAGAAAATTTTTCTATTGATTATAAATATTATTTAGTATGAGATTACCCATTATACATTATACTGCCGTTTTGTAATTAATAATTGAACGTATAATTCTATTTTCTGCAAATAGTATAACTCTTTATCTGAACAATAACAAAAAATAATTTCTAAATTTTTAGAGAAATAATATAAATAAAATATAGTATATTACACTCCTTTGATATCTTTGCAAGCAAAGCGAAGTGATCTGGGTTATTGATTGGTTAAAAGAAAAAAATAGAATTATTAGCTATTAGTTGAAAAAATAAACTGAACTGGAGAAGAGATTTAATTGGTTTCTGGAACAAAATGCAGGAAAAAAATGTCTTTATGGGCTCCAAAGCTTTTTGAAGTATTTATTATTTTTTAATTCAAAAAGTATAAAAAATTCTTGAGTTTGCTTCAACTTTTAAGGTTTTTTGTATTACCATCCTCTAAAATAGGGAATCTAGATCTTTATCTTTTGTACCAGAGTTTGATGTTTAACTAGAATACTAAAATATTCAGGGCCACTTAAATATAATTTTTTTAGTTATAAAACGAATGGGTAAAGTAAGGTTTTATATTATGAGTGAAAGTATACTTGTCTATTTAGATTGTGTATAATTGGAACTAACTCACTAAGTTTAAATAATTCCTCACTTATTTATGATATTAATTTTTAATTGACATATTTTGAAAGCTCTATATTATAGAATAAGAATTTGGAACGTTATTTTCCCGAATTGATTTTTTGTATTTTATCAACTTATGGAGGAACATGATGGAAAACACAATTAAAAATCTGGCTCAAGCCTTTATAGGAGAGAGTCAGGCAAGAAATCGGTATACAATCTATTCAAAGATTGCCAAAAATGAAGATTATGAACAACTTGCAGAAATCTTTCTGATTACTGCTGAAAACGAACGAGAGCATGCAAAATGGCTCTACAGAATGATTGATGAACTTAAGAAAAAAGCTGGTGAAAAGATTGGAGATATAATAGTTGAATCAACTGTCCCAATGGTATTGGGAAATACTATTGAAAACTTAAAAGAGGCTATTGCTGGTGAGAATTATGAGTATACAGAGATGTATCCTGGTATTGCAGCCATAGCTGAAAAGGAGGGTTTCCCTGAGATTGCTGCAAGAGTAAGGGCAATAGCAGTAGCTGAAAAACATCATGAAGAGCGATATAAAAAGTTTTTAAATCAAATTGAAAATCAAACTGTTTTTAAAAAGGATAAAAAGGTCTTATGGGTATGCAGAAAATGTGGATATGTGCATGAAGGTAAGGCGCCACCTGAGAGATGCCCCTCATGCAGTCATCCCAAAAATTATTTTGAACTAAAATGTGAGGAGTATTAAAGGTATTAATATGAAATACTCAGAAGCGCAATTGGGTAGGGTTTTTATACTTAAACTTGAGGATGGTGAGATATTACATGAAGTTATCGAAAGGTTTGCTATAGATAAAGGGATTCGTTGTGCATCCTTAATCGTTGTTGGTGGGGCTGGTGATGGAAGTAGAATTGTTGTAGGACCTCGGGATCAATACGCAGAAAATATTGATCCCGTTGAATATATTATTGATAATGCTCATGAAGTATCGGGAGTCGGAACGATTTTCCCAAATGAAGAAGGTAAACCAGTTCTACATCTTCATGCTTCATTCGGAAGGGGAAATTCCTCAAAAACAGGGTGTGTTCGTCTTGGGGTCAAAGTGTGGCTTATTCTTGAAGTTGTGCTAATAGAAATTTTGGACTGCAAAGCAATGAAATTACTTGACACTGAAACGGGATTCGAACTTCTTGAGCCATAGATTATTATAATTTTTAGTTTAACAGCTTAATACAAATATAAATAATTAAGCTTTTCAAATAGTACTATTTTCTTATTTTTTATAGTTTTAAAAGTTGGTTATATTACATTCCGATAGAAAATAAAAATTTTTTTATCGAAATTCGGCAGTCGAAATTTGCTTTTATGGTTAAAAATTACTATAAAAAGTTAAATATAATAAATGACTCCAATCAAAAAACCATTTTTATCAGGTTTTAAAAAAAGTTTAATTGGTAACTCTTTATTATATAAGCAATTATATATCATTTATTATGTATAAATTATAAAAAATAACAATTTAAGGCCTTTTTAAAGTGGACTCATAAATAATAGGCAAGTGAACTTTCAATCATGATAAAAAACTTACTTTGCCTATTCGTTTTATACCTATAAAAAATTATATTTAAGTGGCCTTGAATATTTTAGTATTCTAATTAAACATAAAATTCTG
>Ga0164318_10002575_pt1 | contig 16905 bp, 17 predicted proteins | sample GuaBasSedimGuay9_FD_113734 | JGI IMG/M metagenome (GOLD analysis project Ga0164318, IMG submission 113734) | Subseafloor sediment microbial communities from Guaymas Basin, Gulf of California, Mexico - Guay9, Core 4571-4, 0-3 cm | ecosystem: Environmental > Aquatic > Marine > Hydrothermal vents...
ACCTATTTTCATGATTTTGATGAACCAATTCTATGGGGGCATACCGTTGGCAGATTGCTCGAGGAGATTTCTAAGTATTTTGGGAGGAAGAGGATAGTTACCCACTTCCATGAGTGGCTGAGCTGCGGTGCCATCCTCTATCTGGATATGAAAAGGATAAAGATAGCCAAGGTTTTTACCACCCACGCGACCGTACTCGGAAGAACCCTCGCCGGAAACAATGTCGATTTATACAATATCCTCGAGAAGATAGATCCGGAGGAAGAGGCCCATAAATGGCATGTTAAGGCCAAATATCAGGTGGAAAGGGTATCTGCAAAGATATGTGATGTTTTCACAACGGTCAGTGAGATAACCGCCATTGAAACGGAGCATTTTCTGGATAGGAGACCCGATCTTTTACTATTCAATGGGCTCGATATGAAAAACTATCCAACCCTGGATGAGGCCGCGATAAAACACAGGCGTTACAGGGAAAAGATAAAAATTTTTTTACAGTATTACTTCTTTCCCTATTACTCCTTCGACCTAGAGGATACATTAATATATTTTATCTCCGGTAGATATGAATTTCACAACAAGGGTATAGATATATTCATAAAGGCCCTAGGTAAACTGAATGAAAAGCTAAAGAAAGAAAGATCAAGAAAGACCATTGTGGTATTTTTCTGGGTCCCAGGGGATGTGATAAGGATCAAACCCGAGTTATCCCGGGCGAGAGCCTATTATGTGGATGTATGGCAGTCTATTGATGACAATATAGATGAGATAAAGAAGAATATCATTTTAAGTCTCATATCGCAAAAGCCGATCTCGGAAAGCAGATTATTCAAAAGTGATTTTCTATATCAGACAAAGAAGAAGGTTCTCAGGTTTCTGATGGAGGGCGATCCACCACTGTGTACCCATGACCTTAAAAATGAGGAAGAAGACCCGATAATTCAAGGTTTCAAGGAGAATGGTTTACTTAATAGAAAGGAGGACAGGGTAAAGGTGATATTCTATCCGATATACCTCACCGGGGCAGATAATCTACTGGATCTGAATTATGATGAATCGGTTATAGGATCACACCTGGGGGTTTTCCCGTCATATTATGAACCGTGGGGTTACACCCCCTTAGAGACCGCCGCGCTGAGCGTCGCATCAGTTACCACCGATTTTAGTGGCTTTGCGAGGTATATCGCTCGGGAGTCAGAGGGAAAGAATATCGGGGTATTCATAGTTAAGATGTTCGGCAAGGGTATGGAAGAGAAGGTAGATAACCTATTCAGGACCATCTATAGATTCAGTACGTTCACCAAGGAGGAGAGGATCAGAAACAAGATAGAGGCGAAGAGATTAGCATCCTTGGTAGACTGGGAGATATTAATTCCCAACTATATAAAAGCTCATAAATTAGCTATCGAGAGGGTATATTCATAAAGATGCAAGTTCTTCACAAAACAGATAAGGGTACTATTTCTAAAGAGATAGAGGGGGATGTTGCCTTTCTCCTGGGGAATAAGAACTCTGGCTATATCTACCTCTCCAGTGGAAAAAGAAGCAGATACGAGGGTGTATTCTTCCAGCTCAACAATAAGGTTTACAGGGTTATCGCCGACCTCGCCCTAAATGGAGATATAGAGAGGATAATAAATAGGCAATATTGCATCGAGAGATGTTCTTCTAAAAATTCTGAGACCTTTTTCATACCCCATGGTCTTAATTCAATCTCGTATGAATTGAAAAGGGAGGATTGGATCAGAATCTATCTGGATATAAGGGAATCCTATGATACCGGCAATAAGAGTTCGTACGAGGTCTCTGAAGATGAAGAGGGGGCAATAATAAAATGTATAAGGGGGGACGATGAATTCTTCGTTGCAATTAAATCCGAGAGTTCGGAATATGAGGAAATAGATAAATTTAAATCTGTGTATTATGAAAAAGATAGGGATAGAAATTCTCCACCCTTTGAGATGCCAATCTACTGTGCATTAAAACTCAGGTCGAAAAGGATCGCCATATCCTTCTACGATGACAAAGAGACTGCAATCAATGAATCAGAGTATGTTTTTAACAACCTGGAAAAAATTAAGAGAGAGCAAGAAGGGTATGTGAAGGATCTAATTAAAAGCAAAGATTTCAGACCAGACGAGATTGATCTAGCATATAGGTCTTGCGTTAACTCTCTGGATCAATTAACCACACCCGATGGAATAATCGCCGGATTTCCGTGGTTTTTCCAGTATTGGACCCGTGATGAACTTGTATCTCTCAAGAATCTGGACAGAGAGATAAAGAGGAAAATACTCCTGAGGGATCTAAACCATCTGACGGATGACGGAAGGATTCCAAATATACTGTCAGATATAGATTCGAGTTCAGGTAGTGCAGATGCCGTCGGCTGGCTTTTTAAGAGGATTGATGAATCATTAGAGATATTCAGTAATGAAGAGAGAAAGTTTATACGAGAGAGACTTATGGAGTGTATAGGCAGGCTCAATGAGAATTATGTCAAGGACCTCTTGATATTCAACAGAGCAAGGGAAACGTGGATGGACACATACTTCAATGATAATGGAAGGGAGGGGGCGAGAATTGAGATTCAATCTTTGTTCCTGAATATGTATAAGTTGGCCTACAGGCTGACCAAGAATGAAAGGTTTTCCCTCCTGGAAAAGATGTTAAGAGAGAGGGTAAGGGAAAAATTCTGGGATAATGAAATCTTAAAAGATGGTCTGGATGACCCCACGATCAGACCGAACGTATTTATTGCAGCCTATGTTTATCCGGAATTATTAAGTAGGGAAGAATGGATAAAATGCTTCGAAAACATCCTGCCAAGATTGTGGTGTGAATGGGGTGGGTTGGCCTCGATAGATAAGGAAAATCCGCTCTTTCTTGAGCACAGTACCGGTGAGGACCCGAGGAGTTATCACAGGGGGGATTCCTGGTATTTTCTGAATAATCTCGCCGCATTGGTTATGTACAAGATGGATAAGATCAGATTCAAAAAATATATAGACAAAATAGTTAAGGCATCAACAGAGGATATTCTATGGCATGGGATGATCGGGCATCACTCCGAGATAAGCTCCGCATCTGAGCAAAAAGCGCAGGGCTGTGGCGCCCAGGCCTGGAGTGATGCAATGTATCTAGAGCTGATCGATGAGATATTTTGAAATTTTTATCTCAATTCACATAATAATTATTCCCGACATCGCTCGGTATTACGATATAGAGAAAATGTATGATGTCATCATTATAGGTGCGGGACCCGCTGGGCTTACAGCTGGCATTTACGCAGTTAGAAGGGCTCTGAAGGTCATGATAATAGAGAAAACCGCTGTGGGTGGGCAGATTCTTTTAGCGAAGGAGGTAGAGAATTATCCGGGGTTTGGTCATATCTCTGGGAAGGATCTCGCAGACAAAATGGGAAGTCAGGCAAGAGATCTCGGGGTCGAGATCATAATGGACGAGGTAATGGGGATGGATTTAAAAAGGGAGATAAAGACGATAATTACGAGGGAAAATCAATATAGAGGAAAAGCGGTAATTATCGCAACGGGGGGAATACATAAGAAATTGGGGATCAGGGGCGAGAAGGAATTTGCGGGCAAAGGCGTTAGTTTCTGTGCCACATGTGATGCCCCATTCTTTAAAGATAAAATTGTCGCCGTAATTGGTGGGGGTGATAGCGCAGTTAATGATGCTCTCTACTTATCCGAGATAGCAAAGAAAACCTATCTCATACACAGAAGGGAACACCTAAGGGCCGAGGAGGTAAGGCAGAAAAAACTACTTGAGCGGGGGGTGGAATTAATCCTCAATACGGTAGTGGAGGAAATTAATGGGGATGAACTCGTTGATTCAATTTCGATTAGAAATGTTAAAACAGGCGAAATAAAAAAACTTGATGTGGGTGGTGTCTTTATTTCAATAGGATCAGTTCCGAGTACCCTCATGGCGAGGAGTGCGGGGGTTGAGGTTAATGAGAGAGAGCATATAGTGGTCAATAAAGATCAGGAAACGAACATACCTGGGGTTTTTGCCGCCGGAGACGTAACCGGGGGAATAATGCAGATATCTACTGCAGTTGGTGAGGGATGTATCGCAGCACTCTCAGCGTATAAATACATAAAGAACCATAGCAGGCAATAAAAAATTAGAATATCTTATCTCGTCTCCAGTTTCTGTTCGATTTTGGGCTGTCCCTCACCCTTCTATTCGTCTTTGCAAAAACCCAGATCGGGGCCCTTTTCCTCCTCCTATTCTCCTTGATCAGTATTCCCTTCTTCGACTCCGACTTAACCCTGGCCATTTTATCTCGTAAATATAATGAATTACGATAATGGAATACAACTTAAAATACGAAGATGTTTTGTCCGAGATGTGGTAGAAAGGGCCATGGTTTGTGCATAGATTGCTTTTTGGAGGAAAATCCCGTAAAACTGAGAGACATCAAAATCTCTCTCTGTGCCTGCGGAAATTACCTCTACAGGGGGCACTGGTCCAAGAAGATAACAGATTCTATTGAGAGAATTGTTGAGAAGAATCTCATACTTCCATCGGAGATAAGATTAAAGGGCACGCGGATATTGCCGAGGTTTAGGTGCAATAGAATTGATCTGGAGATCTGGATCTCCGGGCTCTATGGGGGAAGGGAATTTAGAAAAAAGATTGATGCGAATATAGAGATAGAGAGGAGGGAATGCCCAGAATGCAGTAAACTAAGCTCTGGTTATTATGAGGCGATAGTTCAATTCAGAACAAAAAAATCGGTGGCTGATCTGAATCTGAACCCCAGATTTATATCGAAAATAAAAAAGGTCAGGGGTGGATTTGACCTCTATGTAGTCTCTTCAGGATATGCCAGACAGTTAAGGAGGAGATTTGACGACCTTGGTTTCCGGATAAGGGAATCTTCGAAGCTCGTCGGCAAGAAAAACGGTAAAAATGTATATAGAATCTCGATATCGATAGAAGAACCCGATTTTGAAGAGGGCGATTTTCTTAGATATGGTGGAGAGATTATCCAGATTTTGAGGCGCGGAAAGAGTAGCCTTTGTAGAAATATTGTTAATAAGAAACGAAAGACAATTACCATATCAAACCTCAGAGGATATACGCCCATTGCCAAGAGGTCTGATCTTAGAGAAGGGGTTGTTACCATGGTTTCCCCGGAGGGGGTCCAGGTTTTGGATTTAAAAGACAATAAAACGTACGAAGTAAAAAACGAAACACTGGATCTGGAGCCAGGTCAGGAGGTCGACATCCTGAAGATAGGTAAGGAGATCTATATCTTGTGAATGTAACCCAGATTTCTCAAAACCAGATCAACCTGCTGAACTGCAGTTCCAGTATATCTCTCGGGATTCAGGGCCGAGTCGAGTTCGTCTGCCGTTACGTATTTGAGAACCTTGGAATTCTTGACCAAGACATCTCTAAATGGAATCCTCTTCTCATAACTCTTTATTGCACAGGTCCTCATCAATTCATGAGCTTCCTGACGACCCATCCCCTTTTCCACCAGGAGCATCATGACGGATTCTGCCATAATTCTCCCCTGAGACAGGTTGAGATTTTTCTCTATTTTATCATAATCGAAGACCAGATTTTTCAGTAGATCGATAGTAAGGTTTAGTATATAATCGATCAGAATGCAGGATTCCGGGATAATGATACGCTCGCAGGACGAATTTGTCAGGTCTCGCTCGTGCCATAATGGGATATTTTCAAGTGACGCAATTGCGTTTGCCTTAATTACCCTGCATAAACCACAGATTCTCTCGGCATATATGGGATTTCTCTTGTGTGGCATGGTCGATGAGCCCACCTGTTTCTCTCTAAATCCCTCCGAGACCTCAGCAATTTCCGTTCTCTGTAGATTCCTTATCTCTGTTGCTATCTTATTCAATGACTCCGCAATCAATGCCAGATCGAGGAGAAACTCGGAGTGCCTGTCTCTCTGAATTACCTGGTTTGAAACTAGAACGGGGTCCAAACCCAGGTCCTTCATGACGAGTCTCTGTATTCTCATACCATTTCTGCCCAGGGCCGCCTGTGTCCCAACCGCACCGGTCATCTGTCCAACCAGGATCCTCTTTTTGCATTCGTTTATCCTGTCAATATTCCTCTGGACCTCACACAACCAGATCGCAAATTTTAGACCATAGGTGGTCGGTACTGAATGCTGACCGTGGGTTCTCCCGATACAAACCACATGCTTGTGCCTCTTTGCCAGATCTATCAATATGCTCTTCAATTTCTCGAGATCCTCAAGGAGAAAGTGCAAAAATTTCTTGAGCTGTAGTGCCAACGCAGTATCAGTAATATCGTTGCTTGTAGCCCCCAAATGTACATATCTCCCCGAATCGCCGCACTCTTCTGCCAATGCCTTTACCATTGCCATTACGTCGTGGTGGATCTCCCTCTCGATCTCCTTAACCCTCTGTATTTTTACATATTTTATATTCGCCTTTTTCGAGATATCATCTGCGACACTCTGAGGTATGTCCCCGACCCTTCCCTGAGCTCTCGCCAGTGCCGCCTCCACATCCAGCATCTTCTGCAGCCTGTACTCCTCGTCAAATATCTCCCTTACCTCGGGTCTTCCATATCTGCTCTCGATTGGATGTACCGACATTTTAGCTTATTTCTTCTTTCTCATTGAATATGGAAGGTCTATATAATAGACCCCGTTTCTGACCTTAATGACCAACGGGTCGCCTTTCATTAATGAGGCAATATCCAGCCTGTATTTTCCCCTCCTCAATCTCAACAGGTTTTCGACATCTAAATGAATTGTTTTACCGGATTCTCCCGGTTCCTTGCCAAGTCTTCTGTCCAGCCATTCAAGGTCACTCTCTTCTAATTCCTGCCTCTTTAGCTTTTCTATTGTCTCCTCCTCTGTCCTACCTTTTGTTTGTCTTAAAAATAAAAAAACCCTGGCTCCACATGTGCATCCATTCATCAATTCTGGTGCATTATCCTCATAAATTTTACCGCATCGTGCGCATTTGTGGGGCATCTTCTATCTCTTCTTCTCGGCGAGGAGCAGGATCTTCTGAGGTTCCTTTTTTACCTTTTTTATTAACCTTGATGGGCCTATGACGGTTAAACCACCTGTTCTACCCCCTAGAAATCTGATCAGTCTATCCCTTATCCCCCTGTTCGTTCTTTCCTTCAATGTGGAGACCTCAATACCCGAAAATTTCTCATCTATCTGAGACATGGTCTCCTCTATCAAACGGGTTTCCTCCAGTGAAGATAGGCTCTCTTCGATCACCAAGATTTTATTCTTCTTTATCTTCTCGAGGATAAATCTCATCTTTTCATTCTCGTTCTTATCATCCAGCATCTCAGAGGATATGAACTCTATCTCTATTCCCATCCTATTACCTCGAATGTTTTGCTATTGCTTCATACAGGCTGTCGATATTTTTGCCTTTCAGTCCAGATACCTTGACTACGGGGTGTTGAGGAAAGGCCTCTTGGATCCGTTCGGGTTTTGCATCCTTGAGGTCTACTTTATTTGCTATAATGATTACGGGTATATCTCTCGCTTCAAGGTTTCCGATTATCGTTATATTAACCTGGGTATATGGGTCCTTTGTCGAATCCATAACAACTAATGCTGTGTCTACGTTTTCAAGCCATTTTATGGCCTCTATGACCCCCCTCGTTGCTTCCTTCGCCCTTTGTTGAGCATCATCCATGGATAAACCATGTTTTAGAAAATCCTCGTAATCGATCTTGGTTGCAATTCCCGGCATGTCCAGTAGGTTCATAATCAATTTCTTGCCTTTTGTCTGAACCACCACTCTCTCCTTTTTCTGTATCTCTCTCGTTTCATGGGGGATCTCAGATACTTTGCCCACGGGTTCTCCCGTCCAGTCCATCGCAATTCTATTCGCCAATGTGGTTTTTCCTGCATTCGGGGGTCCGTAAAAACCCAATCTTATAATCTTCCGCCTTCCAAACATACGTTTGAACCAGTTCAGTATTCTCCTCCAAGGCACTGCCAATCACCCGTGTTATGAATTGGTTTTTAACCATAAAATATAAGATATTAAGTCATCAATGATATTATCCCCATATGGAGATGTGAAAACCTTGAATCCGCAAGGGGTGATTCCTGTGGGCTATTACAAGTATGTAAAAGAGATATATAAGGGTATAAGAAAGAAGATCAAAGAGCCGGAGAATAAAGATCTCAGGGCTCTGATTTTTGAGAGAAAACGGGAATGGAGAAAATCTCCCTCTGTAATGAGAGTTGAGAAACCCACAAGAATTGACAAAGCGAGACAATACGGATATAAAGCAAAACAGGGCTTCGTGGTAGCGAGAGTCAGAGTGAGAAGGGGCGGAATGAGAAAACCCCGTCCAGATTCCGGTCGAAAGCCAAAGCGCATGGGTGTGAAAAAAATAACACCCAGTAAATCAATTCAACGTATTGCCGAAGAAAGAGCTCAGAGAAAATTCATGAACCTCGAGGTTTTAGGCTCCTACTGGTTGTGGGAGGATGGACAGTACAAGTGGTACGAGGTCGTCTTCGCAGACCCGAGCCATCCATCAATAAAGAACGACAAGGACATAAACTGGATCTGCGAACCCCAGCACAAACACAGGGTTTTCAGGGGATTAACCCCCGCGGGAAAGAAGGGCCGAGGTCTAACAAAGAAAGGTAAGGGCGCCGAAAAGATCAGACCCAGTCTGAGGGCAAAGGGGAGAAAGGCGAAATAGCCCGATTTCTATATTTCTTGAAATTTTAGACTTTAATTACCATATAATATTGTCTACCATCAAAAGCTTGCCTCGGTAGCTCAGTTGGTGGAGCGCCTGGCTGTTAACATAAGGGCGCCAGACCCGCCCTTATCAACCCATCCCAACAGGATGGAGAAAGACAGAAACCAGGTGGTCGCAGGTTCAAGTCCTGCCCGAGGCGTGAAATATAACTGTCATATGGGTCATTTTTAAACCTGTCCTCTATATAATGTTAGAGCACAGAAAGTTGAATGACTTCTTGTGAAATATATAAGTGAGGTAGTTAATATGGCATTTAATGACAGGTTTGACAGAAAGATGTATAAAGTTGTTTGTGCAGACTGTGGTGTAGAAACCGAAGTTCCTTTCAAACCTGATGGTAGCAGACCTGTTTATTGCAGGGAATGTTATCAGAAACGCAGAGCAAAAAGAGATAGATACTGAGAATCCGTTATATACTGTCTTCTAATATAGATAAAGGATCATCGTATCGATCTTTTTGTATGAGAATTTGTAATTTTATTTTGCTTTATTTTATTTTGCTATGGGAAAAAACTGAAAATGACAGATTTTGATTCACTCTCCGTTCGACCTGATATTCTTCAAAATATACGCTTACTCGGCTTTGAGAGAATGACGCCCATCCAGAGGATGGCGCTTCCCCTCGCCCTCAAGTGGAAGGACATAATCGGACAAGCCAAAACAGGTACTGGCAAGACCCTGGCATTTGTAATACCCGCGGTAGAGAAAATACGGATGGAAGATAAATTCGTTCAAACACTCGTCTTGACGCCGACTCGAGAGCTTGCCATCCAGGTTGGCCTAGAGTTCGAGAAAATGGCTGGTTCGGGCATTCGCGTGGCTTTGACATACGGTGGTGCATCCATTAGACCTCAGATAGAGTTGCTTCGTAGAGGCGTCCACGTTGTAGTAGGCACTCCCGGCCGTGTAATCGACCACATTAAGAGGGGGGCGCTCAGACTCGACAGAGTAGAAACCCTCGTCCTCGACGAAGCAGACCGCATGCTCGACATGGGCTTCATCAAGGATGTGGAGTGGATTGTTGAAAAAACCTCAGAGAAGCGACAGACCATGCTGTTTTCGGCGACCGTGCCCGATGAGATTCGCAGACTGGCTGAAAAGTATATGCGCGACCCGGAATTCATCTCGGCCAACTCCGAGAATGACGAATTAATGGTTGGTGAAGTCCAGCAGTTCTACGTCGAAGTTGACCAGAAGAAAAAGATGGATGCCTTTTTCAAGGTCGTAAAAGATGAGCGGCCGTCGAAGGCCATCGTCTTCTGTAAAACAAAGAAATGGGTTGAAACGCTTTATGGAATTCTAAAAAGACGAAGGTTTTCAGTTGACCGAATCCACGGCGACCTTACTCAGGCTGCAAGAAAAAGAGCAATCGAAAAACTACATCACGGTAAAATACAGTATCTCATATGCACCGACGTCGTAGCACGCGGCATTCATATATCCGACATCAGTCACGTCTTCAACTACGACATCCCCCAGGAGCCGCTGAATTACGTACACCGGGTTGGCCGAACAGCTCGCATAGGAAAACAAGGCACAGCCATCACCTTCATCAATCCCGCTCAGATCCGCGACCTATGGCTCATAGAACACAAGGCCCGCACCAAAATTCACGAACGGAAAATAACCCTACATTAAACAGGACATACGTTAGAAGAGTTGGGAGAGCTAGCCTATAACATTAAATTCTCTCCCACATCGAAAGTAAAAACTTTTTATAGTCCAGCAGATCCAATCCTAGATACAATTCAACCTTTATGCCAATAATTGCAGGCATAATCATATACATGATTGTTATCAACACCGACATCATTATACTGGCCATTAACCAGGCCAGAAACGACTTTATTGTGCCTTCTCCGTACTCTTTATTCACGAGAGATATGCCAAAGACCGCATACACAAGAAAAACTGTTGACACAAATATAATAAAGGCTGCGGTGGGGCCTAATGTAGGTACAATGAGGGTTAAACTTACAAACAACACGATAAAGCCTAATCCTCTGGACAGAATGTACCAGATGAGTGCGTAGGGCAGTGTTACATTTAAGGCTGATCTAAACTCCCGAGTGTCAAACCCCATGATTTTTGTAGAAAGCCAGAGAAAAAGCGAGTAAGCCAATATGGAGACAATAATACTCAAAACATAGATTAAAATACCCAATAGAAACCTGTTCATCATATTATAAATTCCCCTCATTGCACTATAAATACTCTCTTCACTATGAACCATTGAGATCCCGAGAAATTTTTCATTCCCACTCAGTTTTCACAAAAAGAACCCACTCTGGATGAATCTACTTCTAACTTAAATCTTAAATACTTAATAGATTATACATGGGCCCGTAGCTCAGTCTGGTTGGAGCGCTCGACTCATAATCGAGTGGTCGTGGGTTCGAATCCCATCGGGCCCAAACCCTCCGGAAAGGTGTTTGAATTCTCGGAGGCTAAGGGAGAGGTGGGTTGATAAGGGGGAGAACCGTAGGTTCTCACACTTATTTCGATCCCATCGGGCCCAAACTGTTAACACAGTTTGGATCATGTGGTGCAGCATGCGCTGCGCTTAGCTGCACTTAACGGATTTCTTTTCGTGAATGTTTTTCTTTACTCAAAATTGCTCGCAATTTTGGTAGCCAAAAATCTACGATTTTTGCGCTCCTAAAGAAAAAGATTCTTCGTAATCCCATCGGGCCCAAGCTTTTCTTAGAAAGAAAACCTTGACGCATCAAGCTTTGGAAAGGCTCGACCAAAAATTTAGACAAAATTTTTTCCTTCAACGCTCAAGCTTTGGAAAAGCTCGACCAAAAATTTAATATGAATTTTTTTGATCAACCTTTTTCCTAAAAAGGTTGCCGTCAACGCTTTTTCTAAAAGGGTTGAACTTGACCAAAAGAAGGGAATTCCCTGCAGAAATTCACTGAAATTTCTCAAGTAATAACCACACAAAAAGAGCTGCCGTGACAAGATCCGCCGTTGTCCCCGGGTTTAATTTGTTTCCCTCTTTTCTAAGGTTTATGTTGAGTTCCTCTATTGCAGATCTTCCGGCCTTGGTGAATACTCCCCCTTTTTCGAGAATCTTCTGGGCCTCTCTTAGGATGACTTTTGCTTTTTCTGAACCGGCTTTTCTTGCTATGAAGGTATCGGGGAATTCCGACAAAATGACCAGGTATGTCTGAAGGATCGCCTTTCTTAGGTCTCTGGTTTCCCGATACACGCGATCCAGGGTTGGTACCCCGATCTCGAAGGTAATCCTCATCCCACTTGTTAGTTCCTCTGCGATCCTATCCCCTGAAGAGGAGATTTCCATCAGATTGTGGAATGGAATTCTTGGTTCTCTTAACCGACCCATCAAACCCCCCGCGTTTGAGATCTTTATGGCTGAGTAAAGCTTTAATGAGTCTTTAACGGTTGAGTTTTCGAGAATCTTTGTTATGCTCTCTCTCAGGGAGTGAGAAAATTCAGAGTCATGGGAGATACAGAGACCGGCCCCAGAGGCTATTGGTATGAAGAGCATTAGCATCCCCAGGTGGGTGTTTCCCCCGGGATGGGATCTTCTTACGTCTAAAATTGCATTTTTTATGTTCCCACCGATGTTGATCTCTTTTAGAGAGATTTCGCTGTTGCCCGCTCTGAAGCCATTCAGGGCGGCGTTTTTGATCGCGGGGGCTATGGCTATAGAACCAAAGAGGAAATCCTCGTAGGTCGTGTCAGGGAAATCGTGGGTTGGAGTGACATTTCCGGGTTTTTCGGTACTTACCTCAAGAACTGCCGCCAGTTGTGCGAGGTTTGCTATTCTCTCGAATCTTTTCATTCTCTAAGACCGTCTATCTCAGAATCCAGATCCCGGATCAATTCGGAGGCAACATCCTCGGATATCAGACCCTTTCTCATGGATTCCAGAACAGAGCTTTTTTGGGCATCAAGTATCTTTCGTTTTGCTATCTTCAGTTGTTTTTCCCTTAAGACCCTTTCTTTTTCGAGCTTTTTCGAAGTCAATGTTTTTAGTTCATCGGCCTCCTTTTCATAGAGATCCTTCAGCTCCCGATATACATTGTAGGGGATTTCCTTTCTACTATACAGCTTCCTGACCGTTTCCCTTGCCCTCTGGATAGAGATCCTTCGAGCCATAATTCTCTCGTACTCCACCTCCTCCGGTCTCAGGGTGATTATCCTCAGTCTCTTTATTAACGGTTCTACCGTCAGACCCTGAACTATCAGGGAGAACAGAACTACGCCAAAGACCATGACGGAGATCTCATTCCAGTGGGGCATCTTGGGGTTGAGACCAAGGAAAAGGGCTATTGGAATCGAGCCGTGAAGACCACCCCAGTTTATCACATGCTGCCATTTCAGGGGTATTTTGATCTTCGATCTCAGATTGAGCAGTGAGAGAAGGGGGTAAACGCTTAAGATTCTAGCCAAAACTACAGCAGAAATTGCCGATAACACAAGAAATGCGCTTTCGTAGAGATTTCCAAGGGGGATTCTGACCCCTATCAGGAGAAATATAATGGAATTGACGATGAATGCTGCGATCTCCCACGAGGTCAGGATGGAGATTCTGGTCGTGGGAGACATCGCAAACTGCGTTCCTCTGTTTCCTATAAAGAGTCCTGCGGCCACGACACCCATCACACCGGAGACATGAATTGATTCAGCTACGATAAAGGTTCCATATGCAAGTATTCCCGTAATGAGGACCTCGATCAGGTGATCGTCAATGTGCTTCAAGACACCGTAGGCGACGTATCCCAGAATTAGACCCATTCCGATACCGCCTACAACAACGTAACCGAGGTTTAACAGGGTTGCGATCGGGTTGAACTGTGCCTCACCCAGAGCAAGTGCCAGGAGAACCTCAAAGAGGACAATGCCGGTTCCGTCGTTGAACAGGCTTTCCCCCTCCACGATGGTTGTCAATTCCTTCGAGATACCCATCTTCTTAAACAATGCGAGAACAGATACAGGATCGGTTGGCATTATCATGGCCCCGAAGAGGAGCGAAAATATAAGTGGAATATCGGTAAGTTCATGTATCAAGATGCCGACAATGAATGCGGACAGAAACAGACCGAGAAATGCCAGAGTGAGAATTATCTTTGCATTCCCCCTCAGCTGGTCAAGATCGATATGAATTGATCCCTCGAAGAGGAGTGCCGGCAGGAAGATGAAGAAGATGAGCTCCCTGCTCAGTTCGATCTCCTCTATCCCCATGAGTCCTATGAGGATCCCAGCTATAACCAGAGCTATGGTGTAGGGTAGCTTTATATATTTAACAACTATTGCGACGATAACCGCTAAAATGAGCAAGATCAGGAATTGTATCTCCGGTATTAAGATCTCCGGCGCTAAGACCATATAATTCTTTTGTATCCATCGAATAAATTTTAGTCGATTATCCTTAACTCAATTTCGACCTCTTCGCCTTCCCTCAGTTTTTTAACGAATTCCCTGTTTAGGTCGATCGCCGCCTTATTAGCCTTTATCGCCAGCGTTCTCTCACAGATGAATGAACTCTTTCTGATGACCATGTCAGTTGGATGTCTGAGAGTCAGGTTGGGGTCGCCGCAAGCAGTTATTTTTTCTGTTAGATTGGAGCAGCTTAGGGTTATCTCCAGTTTTGCTTTTTGGCTTTTTAACGCCCCCCTGAATCTCCGGGAGAGTTCGGAAAGGGATCTATCTGCTGAGATGGCTATTATGCAATCTCCCCGGGGGGTTAGATGATCTTCTTTGGTTATCTCGAGGGTGGTTTTATGTCTCGCAGTAACGTTCCTGTGACCCACTGCCTTTATCTTCTCGACTAACATTCTATTCCTTCACGAAATCCAGGATTTCCTCTTCACTTTTTTCGATTCCGAATTTTCTAAAGTAGTTCAATACGTTTGTGATATCCCTCCTTAGGAGCTCATCGGCCAGGGGATGATCCAGGAGGACGCCCATTGAGAAGTCTATCAGAACTGGTTCATCCCAGTTCAGGATATTATACTCGGACAGGTCGCTGTGTATCAGTCCTTTATGATACATGGACCTGATGTAGTGGATTATCCCCTTGAAGAATCTTTCTGGATTTTCTGGGGGAAGATCCTTTAATTTCGGGGCGGGAATCCCGTCCTTCCCGATGAAGCTCATTACAAGGACGTTTTTTTCAACGCATATTGGCTCTGGACATTTTACCGTTTTATAGACCCTGCCGAGATTATCGAATTCTTTTTTTGCCCAATTAAAGATCAACTGACGTCTATTTTTCCACCTCGAGAATCTCCTATCTCCTCTAATATATTTCTCCATGGTCCTGAAGTCCGATGTCTCTATCGAATATATCTTTATCGCGATCTCCCTCCCTCTCAGAAGGCCGTGATAAACGTTTGATTCTTTTCCAGTAGATATTATGCTTTTTATCTCATCCAGACAGCCTCTCCTTGAGAGTTTGTATAAGGTCATAAGGACCGACTTGTCAAAGACCCCCTCGGAGATCTTCCTGAGTTCTAATTCTGTCTGTTTTATCATCAGTATAGATTTTAAAAATAGGTACTAAAATTTCATTCTTCCTGTAGATTTTTCAGAAATCCTTTCCTCTCCAACCATTCAGCCTGCTGATATGTATATCTCCAGAGGATATCACCCCTCTCGTTGGCCTGTACCTTCCACGGTTCAACCAGAACGATATTTCCCTCCTTTATCCATATTCTCCTCCTGATCTTTCCAGGGATTCGGCAGAGTCTCATATTCCCATCCGTACATCTTACACTCATCCTCCTGTCCCCCAGAAGTTGCTCAACCTCTCCAAGGAGCTGACCCTTCCTCGGGATTCTAACTTTTATTATCTCCGGTTCCGTGTTTTTTCCTTTTTTACTCTTTCTATGACGGTCCCTTCCTCCAACTGCCATCTTGATGTAATTTTTACCTTATTATCTAATTATTTATTATGGAGGGTATAAATGCCAGAAGTGAATTCCCGTTCGAATCCCTGAGGTTCAGGGAGGTCGATGGTATCCCCGAGTTAGTTTTGGCTGTTGCGCAGGATTTTAAAACGAATGAGGTCCTGATGGTTGCTCACACCAACAGGGAGGCTATAGAGAGGACCATAGAAACCGGAAAAATGCACTATTTTTCTACCAGTAGAAAGAAGCTCTGGTTGAAGGGTGAGAGATCGGGGAATGTTCAGATTGTTAGGGAGATCTATATAGACTGTGATGGTGATGCTCTTCTTTTTAAGGTAGAGCAGAGGGGCGGGGCATGTCATAAGGGTTATAGATCCTGCTTTTTCAGGAGGGTAGAGAGTAATGAGATCAAAATAGTTGGAAAGAAGGTCTTCAATCCCGAGGAGGTCTATTAGCGGGACCCGTTTCTCTAATCCCCAGTTTTGAGAGGAGGGAATCTGGATCTCTGTGATACTCCTGGAATATAGCTATTACATCATTCTTCATTCTAATTCCTTTTTTTAGCATTGCCTCAAGCACCAATTTACGTTTAACGATTTCCATATCCACTTGCCTCTTTGTTAATCCACATCGCCTCCCTATTTTTTCCGTTAAAAGTATCGGGTATTCTGTTCTGGAGATGGTGTCTGTTCTTGCGTTCCACCTATAGATCTGGCCCATCTGAACGACATCCCCCTCCAGGCCGGCTACCTCCCCAACCTCGGTTACCCTCCTTACCAATCCCCTGTTCTTATCATAATGTCTATTCATTACAACGATTAAATCAAGCAGGGGGAACATTCTTACCGGTAAATTCATTGGTTCACTGCACAATCTTATGGTAGTTTCCTTGGCATTATTTGAATGGATTGTGCCCATAGAACCGTTCAAACCTATATCCATCGCAACGAAGAGCGTTTCGGCCTCTCTCCCCCTCACCTCCCCAACTATCACCCTGTCCGGTCGCATTCTCAGGGAATTTTCCACCAGAACCTGCATATCGATTCCCTCAGCTCTTTCAGTTAATGAGGGATTTGCCTCTAATGCAACCCAGTTTTTTAGAAAATCAAAATTTAGCTCTAATGTATCCTCTATGGTTATAACCCTCTCATAGTGGGGTATGAACATGGTCAACGCATTAAGAAGGGTTGTTTTACCACTCCCGGAGCCCCCTGCGATTAATATATTACAT
>Ga0164318_10002576_pt1 | contig 16905 bp, 11 predicted proteins | sample GuaBasSedimGuay9_FD_113734 | JGI IMG/M metagenome (GOLD analysis project Ga0164318, IMG submission 113734) | Subseafloor sediment microbial communities from Guaymas Basin, Gulf of California, Mexico - Guay9, Core 4571-4, 0-3 cm | ecosystem: Environmental > Aquatic > Marine > Hydrothermal vents...
AATACGCAAAAAAGCCGGTGTCCTCTACCCCGGATGTAATTTTCCTGTCGCAGACAGCTATTTGCCGTGCTTCCCGCCTAAAACCGATTTGCCGCCGCTAATCATCTGGAATCACCGATGGGAGTTTGATAAAAATCCCAAGGATTTCTTTGATGCTCTTGATGCTGTGCTGGATCGGGGTTTGAATTTCCGCCTCGCTCTTTTAGGGGAAAACTTTCAGATGGTCCCAAAAGAATTTATTGCGGCCAAGGAACGGTATCAAAACCGGGTTGTCTGGTATGGTTATGAAGCATCCGGAGAAAAATACCGTGAATGGCTTGTACAGGGAACAATAGTTATTAGCACGGCAAAACAGGAGAACTTCGGCATTTCTGTGATTGAAGCAATCCGCTACGGTTGTATCCCTCTTCTCCCTAACCGGCTCTCATACCCGGAAATTCTCCCAAAAGCTTTGCATGATGATTTTCTCTATCAAGACCAGAATGAGCTGGTTGAAAAACTCTGCTTTTTTATTTCAAATTATCCCATATTTCATGTAACATGCCAAAATCTTTCCAAATCCATGGCATATTTTGCATGGAAAAATCTTATTGATAAATATGATGCGGTATTAGAAGATCTGACTTGCAACTTTTGATTTTTTATGCATTTCTGTCTTGACACGGTAGATATCTTTATAGTATGAAGTTCGTTATTTTTAATAAAAAGGAATAAAGTTATGAATACTAAAATTATAACATCGCTTTTTTGGTGTTGGCAGGTTTTAAATTGAGCCTGCCTGCACATATTTAATATATTAGGAATCATAAAGAGCTGTGGGTAAGGAGAAACTTCCCATGGCTTTTTTATTATGTAAACGCGCCATGGGGGTTTCTCCATGGTTTTTTTTAACTGGAAAGGAGAAAATAATATGAAACAGACCAAGGTGTTTTTAAATGAAAGTGAAATGCCCAGGCAATGGTACAACATAGTGGCGGACCTGCCCACTCCAATGAGTCCGCCGCTACACCCGGGAACCGGACAACCCGTAGGGCCGGATGACCTGGCTCCGGTATTTCCAATGAATTTGATCGAGCAAGAGGTTTCGACTGAACGCTGGATTGATATCCCTGAACCAGTTCTGAATAAGTTATGCCTGTGGCGCCCCTCTCCCTTATACCGGGCACGGAATTTCGAGAAGTTGCTGGATGCCCCGGTTAAAATTTATTACAAGAACGAAGGGGTAAGCCCTCCGGGCTCCCATAAGCCCAACACCGCGGTTGCTCAAGCCTATTATAATAAAGTTTTCGGTATAAAACGGCTGTCAACGGAAACCGGCGCCGGACAGTGGGGCAGTGCGTTAAGCATGGCCTGTCAGATGTTCGGCCTTGAATGCCGGGTCTTTATGGTAAAAATAAGCTACGAACAAAAGCCGTATCGCCGGCTCATGATGATGACGTGGGGTGCGGATTGTATTCCGAGCCCGAGTAATTTAACGCAAGCAGGAAGAAAAATTCTTGAAGAACATCCGGATTCACCCGGAAGTCTTGGGATGGCAATCAGTGAAGCCATAGAAGATGTGGTGGGTGATAAAGATGCTCGCTATTCTCTGGGGAGCGTATTAAACCACGTTCTTTTGCATCAAACAATTATTGGCCTGGAAGCGCAAAAACAATTAGAAAAAATCGGTGATTATCCTGATATCGTTATGGGGTGCGCCGGCGGCGGGAGTAATTTTGCCGGCCTGTGTCTTCCTTTTGCTCGAGATAAAATCCATGGCAAGCAAATTTCCATTGTTGCCGCTGAGCCAACCTCATGTCCAACCATGACACGCGGCCCTTTTGCCTATGATTTTGGCGATACGGCAATGACTACCCCTTTACTCCCCATGCATACTCTGGGACATGGTTTTGTGCCGGCCCCTATACACGCCGGAGGATTAAGATATCACGGGATGGCTCCTGTTTTGAGCCACTTGCTGAAAGAAAAAATTCTTGAAGCCCGGGCCTTAGACCAGATAGAAACATTTACAGCCGGGATTAATTGGGCCCGCACCGAAGGGTTTATCCCGGCGCCGGAAACCAATCATGCGATTGCAGCGGTAGTTCAGGAAGCGCAAAAAGCCAAAGAAGAAGGCAAAGAAAAAACAATCCTGTTTAACTGGAGCGGCCATGGGATTGTGGATCTTGCAGCCTATGATGCGTTCCTTTCGGGTAAATTGAAAAAATATGAACTTCCGGAAGAAGAACTTCAAAAAGCGCTGCAGAGTATTGCAGGGTTTCCAAAACCGTAAGGCAAACATAGAATTGCCTGTGGAAGCAGAAAACATTCTGAATTTAAGGAAAACTTAATATGTTTGAGCAACTGGAAATCAGATGTCCAAAACTTGGGAATCAGGTTACTTTTGCCTACTGTTTAAAGGAAGGTGGTGATATCCCTTGCCCTCGAACTATTAAATGCTGGCAGTCTTTCTTTCCTGTGGAAGATTATATCCGTAAACGGTTGACACCTGAGGATTGGGAACGTTGTTTCAATCAAAAGCCAAAAGAGAAAATTTTGACGCTGGTTGAACTCATAGAAGCGGCCAAAAAGCAGACGGTTAAATAACATAGGGGATATTCGGAAACCTAATGATATGGTTTTTAAACGCAACGAACAATTAAGGAAGGAGAGTATATGAGATATAATCATTTATTCAAAAAATTACTTTTGTTATTGACCATTATGATCATCGGCGTTTCTCTATCCTTGGTAAAATCATCTGCCGCATACGGCTATGATTTGCCGTCAGTAAATCTAGGATTTACTACTTTTCTGGACGGCGGCCCCCCTGCAGGTCCCGGATTTTACTTCACGCAATATGTTCAGTACTGGAGTTCTGATGACTTTACAAACAACGACGGGCATGATGGAACTCTGTTTCCGGTTTCCGATCCCGACCTGGATGCGTGGATAAGTCTGTCCCAATTCATCTATCAGTCGGACACACCATTGCTCTTTGGCGGGAAATGGGGCCTCGACATAATTGTGCCCTATGTTTCGCTGGATCTGGATTTTAGTGGTCCTGTTGAGCCCATTAGCGATAACGGTTCAGGATTCGGCGACATTCTCATCGGCCCCATGTTGCAGTGGGATCCCATCATGGGGAAAAACGGTCCCATCTTTATGCACCGCATCGAGTTCCAATTAATCTTCCCCACTGGAAAGTACGATGACGATCACTCACTCAATCCGGGCAGCAATTTTTTTTCCTTTAACCCATACTGGGCGGCAACCCTGTTTATTACCCCGAAATGGACCACTTCCTGGCGTATTCACTACCTCTGGAACGATAAGAACGATAATCCTATTGAGGAAGTTCCTCCTACTTCCCCATACTTTGGCGCCGATGACACCCAGGCCGGTCAGGCTATCCACCTGAACTTTACAACAGCCTATGAGGTGCTGCCAAAACGGCTCCGTTTGGGAATAAATGGATACTACCTTAAACAAATCACGGATACTGAAGTGGATGGCAATGATGTATCAAATTCCAAGGAACAGGTGTTCGCCATAGGTCCGGGAGGCGTATACCATTTTTCCCGGGACAACCATCTTTTTGTCAACACCTATTTTGAATCATCGGCGGAAAATCGTCCGGAAGGCTTTCGGTTGAACGTCCGGTGGGTGCATCACTTTTAGTCGGGATTAACCCACCAGGATAGAGGTGTAAATCAAGGCCATTGGTAAACGCTGATCCTTGTCCATTGACAAACCATAGCTCTGAAGCCTTTTTTTAGGTATCAGGTGTCAGGTGTCAGGGGGAAACGAGGGGGATACATAGCAATTATATGGACATTGAGGATCTCAAGGTCTATAAAAATTCTTATGTTGACCCTAACGTTTCAAAAGTCGAGGGCACTGCAGATTCAAGGCGTCAAGGGTGCAGCTGTAGTAATTTACCGCAAGCCCTTGACAACGCTGGAGATGCGGTGCCATCGGCTTTCCCGTAGGATAAATAACAGGGCTGTTTTTCACTGATTTCAGGATGCCATCTGGAGTTCATTACAGCAAAACAGTCAAAATAGCTTGAATAGCTTGAATAGCTTGTAATTATTGCTTTTAAACCCATTTTGCCATGTTATTTATGCAACTATAGGTTTGAATGGATTGGAGAAAACATTAGTGCGGAACCCCAGAGCGAGAACACCGCTGTCAGTGGGTTTGGGAAACAGTAGCGATGGCGTAAATGATGGATCGTTCCCTCAGGGCTGCATGCCTCCTGTATCCTGACACCTGAAACCTGACACCAATAGGCATGGCAATCTTAGCAAAAAACAGTCTTGATTTATACCCGGTCAAGAAGACTTTATTAAGGAATCTCATCATACCCTTTAACAAGAACTTCCCTGGGTTTGGCGCCGTCTGAAGGGCCTACGATCCCTTCTTTCTCCATTACCTCAATAATGCGGGCCGCCCGGTTGTACCCAATGCGCAAATGGCGCTGAATCATGGATATGGATGCCTGCCTTTTTTTTGTAATTAGCGCCACAGCATCATCATATCTCTCATCATACTCCAGAGTGTCGCATTCATCTTCTTCTTTTGGCGGTGCTTTAACAATACTCTTATCGTATTCCGGCATCTTTTGAGCTTTCAAAAAATCAGTGATCCTTGACAGTTCTGCTTCTGATATGAACGCCCCGTGAATTCGCTGAAGCTTTGCCGTGCCCGGTGGGAGAAAAAGCATATCCCCGTTTCCCAAGAGATTCTCGGCGCCATTGGTATCGATTATAGTCCTTGAATCAGTTTTTGAAGAGACTTGGAAAGTAAGACGGGTAGGGAAATTAGCCTTGATAATTCCTGTCAAGACATCGACGGAAGGCCTTTGGGTGGCAAGTATTAAATGAATACCGGCGGCCCTGGCCATCTGGGCAATACGTGTCAAAGCAACCTCCACATCCCGTGATGCCACCAGCATAAGATCGGCAAGCTCATCAATGATAACGACAATATACGGCAATTTCTCCAAAGCCCCACCTTCTTTGGTAATGTTTTCCTTATCTATCTTCTGGTTATACTGTCTTATATGTCTTGCTTTATTCTCCGACAACAACTCATATCTTCTTTCCATTTCGCGGACAACCCAGAGAAGAGAATTGGTTGCTTTTCTTGGATCTGTTACAACAGGGGATATGAGATGTGGAATCCCGTCATAATTTGAAAGTTCGATTCTTTTTGGATCGACCATAATGAGCTTTACTTCATCCGGTGTCGATTTGTATAACAGGCTGCAAATCATGGCATTTAAGGCCACGCTCTTGCCTGTTCCGGTTGCGCCGGCAATTAAAAGATGCGGCATCTTGTCGAGTTCTGCTACAACAGGTTCTCCTATTATATTTTTGCCAAGACAGATCGTAAGTTTGGACTTTGATTTCTCGAAAACACTTGAAGCAACTATCCCTTTGAATTTTACAAGCTTCCTGTTGTTATTGGGAAGTTCAATGCCGATCACCGCTTTTCCCGGAATCGGCGCTACGATTCTGATGCTTGTGGCACGGAGCGCCAAAGCAAGGTCATCTGTTAGGTTAACTATTTTATTAATTTTTACGCCCGGAGCAGGTTCATATTCAAAGGTTGTAACGACGGGGCCGGGCGATACGGCCAACACCTTCCCTTTGACATTAAAATCGTCAAGTTTTTTTTCAAGTAGTTTTGACTGCATTCGCAAATTATCATCATCGACAGAAGAAGGTTTCTCCTTTGAATCATCCAAAAGATTTATAGAAGGAAGCTTAAATCCGGGTTCGGAACGCATGAACTCAAATACTTCCTGTCGAGGAACCGGGGTTTCTTTTATAGGCCGGGGCCGGGGCGCTTTGATTTTTATTTTCTGTTCCTTCTTGAATGCGCGTTCTTTTTTTATTTTTAAACTTTTTTTTGATTTTTTCCTCTGTTCTTTCCATTTAACAAACAATGTATGTGATCGATCTGCTGAAAAAACAACTGCTCGCCAGAAGCGTTTTGAAAACATTGTCAAGGAAAAGCCGGTGGCCAGAATCAAACCGACAATCCACAAAAGGAACAGTATAATTGCACCACCCGTGACATTAGAATATTTTACTAGAAATGATTTTAACGGAATTCCGACAATGCCGCCTGAAGAAAACTTATTTCCTAAGATAGCAATATGGTTATAATTTATTGCCAGCAGACTTCCCGTGGTTATAGTTAGGAGAATTCCACCAGTGATGGTAAAAACAATTGCCCTGGCCGGGTCGTTTCGAAAAAAGTGAATGCTGGTAAGAAGCAGCAAAATCGGGATCCAAAATGCACCCAGACCGAATAACCCTATAAGAATACCTGCCGTATGGGCCCCAAACAAACCAAAGAAGTTTTGAATATGCCTTGCGGACGTGGCATTGTTAATTGAAGGGTCTGCCGGACTGTATGACAAAAGACTAATCAGCGTTAAAACAACTAAAAAAAAGAGTAGTATACCAATTATTTCTTTACGCATAGATCTTTGATTGGAAAGTAGTTACTTAGTGCCTGAACGAAAACTGTCTTTTTCGCCAATATCTGTGTCAGACTCAAATTTTAATCCTCGAAATACTACCAGTATTCCTGTGGTTAAAATTTTTGTCTTCCCCTCCGGGGCGTAGGCACTACCCTCTCTCCGAGGCGTAGGCTCTACGAGCCGGAGGCCGGCCTGTAAGCCCTACGGGCTGGCCTCCGGCTCGTAAAGGCGATCCTACGCCTCGGAGAGAAGCGGGGCCAGAGGCTTGATCTTAACGAAAAATCCTAGTTTTCGTTCGGGCACTACTTAATTGTAAATTTTGCTTGCCCAGTGAAATACAGAGTCAATTTCACCGGGGTGCTTTTTTTGGTAAAACTTTTTCCATTCTGCCACTAAGGCACCAAGGCACGAAAAAAGAATAATAAATATATCCTTTGTGCCTGCCCGCCATCGGCTTCGCCTTAGGCGAGGCGGGCGGGTCTTAGTGCCTTTGTGGCAAATATTTTTGGTTACGGCTTGTCCGCCTTTAGATTTCCAATATAAAGGGAAGTATAACCGGACGGCGTCTTATGGTAAAGGAAAAAAATTTCCTTAGAGCTGTTTGTATTTTTGACCGGATTGTATTGACCCGGTCCGGAACCACAGGGCCGACCTCGTCTACGATTTCGAGTATAATACACTTTGCGTCTTCCAAAAGATGGCCGGTTTCCGTTTCGAACACAAAACCATGGGAAACAATTTCAGGACCATATACCACAATTCCTGTTTCCTCATCAAAAACCATGTTAACAACCACTAAGCCGTCTTCTGATAAATTACGTCTTTCCTTGAGCACACTTCGTCCGACATCTCCAATACCTTTGCCGTCTATAAGCACCCGGCCTGTCAAAACACTCTCTCCAATACTGCCACCGTTTTCGGTAAATTCAATGACCTGACCATTTTCAGCAACAAGAATATTTTCCTTTGGAATACCAACCTGTCCGGCCAAGCGTGCATGAAGAATCAGATGCCGGTATTCTCCGTGGATTGGAATAAAATATTTGGGCCGGGTCAGGGTTATCATCAGCTTTAATTCTTCCTGAAAAGCGTGTCCTGACACATGAATTTCGGATATCTTTTCATAGATAACATCCGCCCCTTGTCTATAAAGATTATTGATAATCTTGGTAATTGCCTTTTCATTGCCCGGTATAAATTTCGAGGAAAAAATTACCGTGTCCTCTTCTTTGATCTTTATCTGCTTGTGGGCGCCCGCAGCCATGCGGGCCAGGGCCGCCATGGGTTCTCCCTGACTTCCGGTTGTTATAACTACGATCTCGTCATCCGGGAAGTCATTGAGCTGTTCAATATTCACTTCCATTTCATCGGAAATATTTATGTATCCAAGTTCTTTTGCAATATTTACAGTTGTTTCTACGCTTCTTCCGTTAAAAATGACTTTCCTGTCAATTGCCCGGGCAATATCGATAACCTGTTGAATACGGGTAATATTGGAAGCGAAAAGTCCCACAATAATCCGCCCTTTTCTCCCTTCACAGATGCTTGCCAGTGTTTCACCAACTTCCTGATCGGAGATTGTATATCCTTCCTTTTCAACATTTGTGGAATCCGACAGCAGGGCGAGCACACCTTCCTTTCCGCACCGGCCAAATCGGTTCACGTCGGTTATCATTCCGTCAACAGAAGTATGGCCAATTTTAAAATCTCCGGTATGAACAACAAGTCCAAGGGGTGTTTTTATGGCAATACCAACCCCGTCGACCGCACTGTGGCAGACACGGATAAATTCGAGTTCAAAAGGACTTAATTTAAGTTTTCCCCCCGGAGAAATTTCATGCAATGAAGCGGGAGAAAAGAAATCTTGCTTTTCCAGTTTGTTCCTCACAACTCCCAGCGTAAAGGAAGTCCCAAAAATCGGAACGTTTATATCTTTCAACAGAAAGGGGAGTGCCCCGATATGATCTTCGTGGGCATGGGTTAATATGATCCCTGAAATTTTGGACTTAATTTGTTTTAAATAACTCATATCAGGGATTACGTAATCAATACCCAACATATAGTCTTCGGGGAACATCAGGCCGGCATCAACAATAAAAGCTGAATCGGAATATTCAAAAACCATCATGTTTAAACCTATTTCTCCCAGCCCGCCCAGTGGTATGATTTTTAGCATAACGGTTTATTTTTTCCATAGGATTCCAGGATGATATTTCTAACTTTTTCCATAAGATCGCTCTTGGTTTCCCTGGTGTAATCCAAAGTTTTAATCGGTTTTTTAATTTCGAGAACAACATTTCCGGGTTTAACAAGAATCTGTTTTTTTTGCATGATCCTCCATGTCCCATGAATTATCACCGGAACAATCGGAACACCGGAATCAACCGCCAAAACAAATCCTCCCTTTTTAAATGACTGTATGTTCTGATTCTGACTGCGCGTGCCTTCGGGGAAGATTATCACGGAGGTACCATTCCTTATTATTTCCGACGCCTTATTAAGGCTTTGTATGGCAGACTTTCGATCAAAACGATTAATACTGATATGACCGGCCCGTTGCATGGCATAACCGAAAATGGGTATCTTAAAAAGTTCGGTTTTGGCAAGCCATCTGAACTGAACCGGAAGATAAGCTTGAAGAACGGGGATATCAAAATTGCTCACATGGTTTGGCATGTAAATATAAAATCCCCTACGATTCAGGTTGGAAAGGCCTTTAACCGTAACTTTGATATTGCTTGCAGCAAGAATACATTTTGCCCAAATTCTTGCGACTTTGTGCGGCGTTTCACCCCCTGTAGTAAAAAATGAAGTTAATATGATGATAACAGCATAAAAACCTGTAAAAATCACCGTACAAAAAGCAATAAAGAGTGTTCGTATCACAATTATGTTTTAATCCCGAGTTTATCGAATATGGAGTCGGCAATCCGGATCACCCAGTTGCGCTGTTTTTCGGTTGCATACCCCATGCAGCTGCATCGCATTCTGTTTTTGGTGCGTACAAGCAACTCAAAGGCCACAAGGTTTAAATCAAGATCAACGGCAACATAAAATGGTTGACATTCTGTATGTTCTTTCTGAACTTGAGTGAGAATGTTATGGTCGAGCTGAATCCAGTAAACGCCATCCACGTTTGAGGAACCAAAGTTCTCATCCATGAATGCCTTGATCATTTCGTAATCTTTGGGTCTTAACTCATCAATAATATATTGTTTCATAATAATTAAATTTCTGAGATTTTTTTACCTGCTATGAGCGGGAAAATTAATGAGATTTCAATGAGTACCGATAAATACTATTTTTCAATTATAATCTGTCCGTCCGTGCTCCTACCCCCTCGTGCCTCGCAGTGGCAGGCGGGTGATCTTGCAACAACAGGTATGGTCAAATAAAATATCTTAAAATATCATAGTTTATTTTGCCGTGCAAGATGTATGTTAGCCCGCATCAGGGTTAACGTAATTGAAGGCGTAAATTGCGCCAGGGGCCAAGCAGCCGAGACCATTCACCATCTGTTCATGGCAAAACTCAAAGGGTAGATCACGGAAAAGGTGTATTTAGAAATTCGGGGCGTTTTGCAAAGGTCTCGATACATCTTGCTTGCCAGAACAGATGCCGCTATGATAAGGGCAGTTTTATTTTTAAATTTTATGTTTGGAATGCCGTATGATCTCATTTAACACGTATTTACTATCCTATATTTGTATCTATCTGACCAGTTTTGCATTGTATATTGCCATTGAGCAAATAAATGTCAATCATCTCAAGAAATATGGGCAAAAGATACCTGTTGCTTTTGAGGGAATGATCGATGAGAATGAACTGCAGAAAATCAGCCGGTATACCGAGGATAACGTCCGTTTTAATCTATTTCAAACCAGCATCGGTAAAATTATTTTTCTTTATATCATCCTTTCAGGTATTCTTCCATGGCTGGCCGAATCTCTTGACCGGATGAATTTTTTAGTAGCCGGCCTTATTTTTTTTGCAGTTATAGGCCTGTTCGAAGCATTAATGGGCCTTCCTTTTGATTATTATCACAGTTTCGTTCTTGAGGAAAAATACGGCTTTAACACCAAAACCCTGAAAATCTGGCTGGCTGATTTGGTAAAGTCCATGGTGGTTTTGATCATTTTAGGGACTTTTCTTCTTTCCGCAATTCTTTTGATGGTAACCTATGCCGGACAAAACTGGTGGATTTGGGCGTGGATTATTTTTCTGTTATTCCAGTTAATTATGACCGTACTCTATCCCACGGTCATTGCGCCGCTTTTTAACAGGTTCACATCGCTTGAAGATTCCGAACTTAAAGACCGTATTAAATACCTGGCCAAAACAGAAGGTCTTGCCGTTGAGGGAATATACCAGATGGACGCAAGCAAAAGAACCAGACATACCAATGCGTATTTTTCAGGAATGGGAAAAGCCAAGCGGATTGTGCTGTTCGATTCTCTGATCCAGTCACACAGCCAGGATGAAATTCTGGCGATTTTGGCTCATGAAATCGGACATTTAAAGAAAAATCATATTAAAAAACAATTTATTGTCGTTGGTGTTGTGTCCTTGTTTCTTTTTTTCCTGGCATCCAAGCTTTTAACATGGGAAGTTATGTATGATAGTTTCGGGTTTTCAAGTATGCCATGCTACGTGGGTCTCTTTTTGGTGGGCATCCTATGGGAACCGGTAAGTTTTTTCATATCCCCCATTGGAATGGCAATTTCCAGAAAATTTGAAAGGGAAGCGGATTTTTACTCGCTTGGGATTGTAAAGACCGCAAAACCACTTTCAACAGCTCTAAAGAAAATGGCAAAGGAAAATCTTTCCAACCTCAACCCTCATCCGCTTTATGTCTGTTTCAACTATTCCCATCCCCCTTTACTCGAAAGAATCGAGTATCTTGAGACTCGTGAAATATCCGGGCTTTTATAGAAAATCTCGGGATAAGGAAGGAAGCAACAACGAATAACCCTACAAAACTTAATACGATGCTCTGTTAAAAGATTGAGATAGCAAAACTGTTACTCTACCCCAAGCGCCTTAAACACTGCGTCAATTGGATCTGCATAAAAACTAGTCTGAAATTTCGCGAAAAGTTCTCCTGGCACTGATGGAATATCAACGACACTGCTTGTCGGTATTAAAATCTTTTTAGCTCCAGAGTCAAAAGCCATCTGAAGGATTTCAGCCAAATTTTGAACAGGAACAATACTTCCACCAAGACTCATATTTCCAAGAACAACCATTTGACTCTGCAAAGGTTTCCCGAGCAGCCCTGAGCAAAGGGCTACGAAGCTGGGTAAGGTAAAAACAGTGGAAGGACCTGTATTGTGCAATTCAACAATATGTAGATGAAAATCGTGATCACCGGCTTTAGCCGAAACACTTACCCTGGATATATTGGCTTTAAAATAATCAAATGCGATTTTGATTGATTCTTTTGCCTGAGAACTTGTGCCGAGACCGGATACCGCAAGTTTGCCATTGCCGGGAATAACCTGAAGTTCAATTCTATAAAGGCCCAGATGTTTGCTTAAGCCCACACCAATAGTGTGCAGTGTCCCTGGTTTCATCTGGCCTTCCGGGATCAATGACCCGCCACCCTGCTCGATTACACTTACGAAATTTTCCTCGAAAGTTTCATTATCAATATAACTAAAATGTACATCATAAAATTCCATGCCGCCGATTTTCTTGAGCTGCTCCTTGACCCGCCGGCGACTTTCCAGGGCATAAACAAGACAGCGTTCAACCGCATTTTTATCGAAATCTCCATGGGGATAGAGAAGTTTTAAAAAACCAGAAACTGTTTTTCTAACTGCTATAACATCTCTTTGATTTAGGTTATTGCCGAGTTTGAAATATTTATCGATGGCATCCGAAAAATTATATTTACGCATCTCCCGCAAGAATTCAGCCAGATAATCCACAATCAGGCCATATTGATTGGTCAAGTATTCCGGACGCATTTTGGGAATTTCCCATCCCGGTATATAGGCATGCATCCTGTCAAAAAAAGCGGCATCAATCATTTCTTCAGGAAAGGGCACAAAAAGATGCCCGGTTTTGACCAGTGTATCCACACTCTGGTTGATGTTCCCCACAAAGACCATTGCGGCGTTGGCGTTGATTTGATCTCGACCCCGTGAAAAAGAGCCTGAGGCCATAAAGTCTTTCATAATCTGAACACCATCTTTGTCTTTGAAACGGATACCGGCCACCTCGTCAAAAGCCACAACATCCCAGACCCCAACCAATCCAACTCGACGGGTGCTCATGTTATAAAAAAGATTGGCCACGGTGGTTTGCCCACCGGAAACCAGAATGGAGTTGGGGCTGATTTCTTTGTAGATATGGCTTTTGCCGGTTCCTCTGGGGCCAAGCTCACAGATATTATGGTTATTCTCCACCAATGGAATCAGGCGTGCAATCAAATGCCATTTGATCCGTTCATCTTCAAAAGCCGTGGGTTCGAGTCCTGTGGATCTTAAAAGCACATCGATCCACTGGTTTTCCGTAAAAGCCTTTCGTCCTGCAAAGATGGTCTCCATATCCAGGTTCGGCATCTGGATCGGTTTTAATTGATTTAAAATAAATGGTGAGGTCTTTTGGCCTTCTTCATAATAGTACTCCAGGTCAAGGATACACCATATACCCCCTACCAGTAACTTTTCGAACTTCTTGATCATGCTGCTTGAGACTTCGATCCCTTTTACGCCCATATTGGAAAGTGTTGCCTCGTAAACATCTTTTTTTTCATTTAGTTTGGCGGTAACCTTATCGATAATTTTATAATGGCCAAGCTCTTTGATTTTGGATTTAACCTTTTCAGCTTCATCCGGGAGGACATAATTTTCCGCCAATATTCGTTTGACTGTCTCAAGGCCTTCCTCAATAACTGCATCATCGTCGATGGCACAATACATGCCCAATAGGTATTCCAAGACATAAACAGGCACATTGGCGCCTTCCTTAACCATTTTGGTGAGATCTTTTCGAACTACGCGTCCGGCAAAATGAAGGTTAAGTAAAAGATCAAGACTGGTATTTTCTTCCATATCATCTATCCTTAAAATTCGCTTGAAATGGCCAAATCAATTTGGATTGGAATGCGTTCGTATTCAATTTTGGTCTCCGGATCTTGTAGGACCAACGCATATTCCTTTTTTTTGTCGTATTCTCCAGCTTTGAGCAATAGGCGCACTTTTTTCTTTCGATCATCAATGCTTGATGAACTGCTGTCAAAGCTAACAGTTTCTTCGTTACTAATTAAATTTATTCCGTCACGGATAGAAACCGAAAGGATTCGTGGATGAACCCGTTCGGAGACTGAATCTGTCTGGATGAACTCAAAAAAAGTGATATTGGTTACGATTTTTTTAATTGATCCCAAAAGAGAAATACCAACTCTGCGAACTTCTGATTCTTCAAGATGTTTGCCCTTCATTTCTCGGACAACAACCACCGGCACTACGATTTCTTGAAGCATTGCCCCCCCGTGAAAGAAGCGAGCGCCACCGGTAAAATGAAATCTGTTTGTCCCTTTAGGAATCAAAAATTCCATCTTATTTTCAGTAAAAGCGGTTGTCTTTGTATTTCCGTGCCAAACCTTGCCGTTCTTGAATAGGGGCTTGCCGATAATATAGCGCTTTTTTGTCTTAAAAGCGCCATCCGGTTTTAAATCCAGTACACTTTTATCCAGGGCATCAGGGGCTTTTTCCTGATATATAAATCCATGGTCCGCTGTAATCATCACCTGGGTTCCATTCAAACTATTAATGATAAATCGAATAAGCGCATTCATATCATTAATAGCATTGCGCACAGCTCCAAAAGTTTTGGTTTCGGTGGCTGCCACATCGCCGACGGCATCCACTTGGTTATGATAGATATATATGACTCTGTAAGGCTTTACAAATTCTCGGCCCTCGGCCTTGCTCATGGCCAGAAGCGCATCCGCTTTGATTGCAGTGCCTTGTTTTTTGGCCAAAACCGCAGAACGGTTTTCAATTGACTCTGTTGGCATATCATCAACAAGCACCGGGGCATTTGATTTTTCCTTTAATAAAAGCGTTGAGTGGGGCAATAGCGCAGCCATCCCCAAAGCTGTATAACTCGGCAACACACCAAGCATTGGCTCCAGTTTTGCTGAAAATCGGTATTTGCTATTGATTTCCTGAGTCAATTCTTGGGCTGCTTCATATCGAAACGCATCGCTAATGATGACGAAAACGCGATGGCGATCAGATATATCCAGGATTGGCTGGATATAATTTGAGAAGAAGTCATATTGATTACAGGTTTTTGGAATTGCCCAATTATATAACAAACCGCGATTTTGTCCTGAGTCTACGAATTCGCCCCAGGTCAGCGAAATTTGATTCATGAACCATACGCTGTACAGATTTTCTATAACCGGCTGAAGGGTTTTCAAAACATCCCATCCACCCATTTCCACTTTGTCCGCTTGTTCATGAAAAAGGCGGTAATATTGGTCAAATCTAAAAAGGTCCTGGATATATGCATTAAACATTGTTTTTGCCGATGGGTAACTGAAACCGGCATCATACTCTTTACGAAGCTCAAACAGTTGAATGGCAATTTTAAGGGCAATGTATGTGGCTTGGTAAAAATTCTCCTTTTCTTTGTAAATAGTTATGTCAGATGCCCAATACCCATCAAGTCTTCTACTAATAATCTCATTAATGCTTTCAAAGGCTTCATGATTGTTAGCCACGATTTTGTCCCTGGATTTAGATATGATGAATCGTTCGATTTCCTCGAATGTCATAACATCAAGGAGGGAATCTTTATCAAATGAAAGAATAAGATCTTGGATATTGAGTTTTCTCGCGAAATATTTGGATATGTAATTATAGCTTTGGAAAAGACCGACCGTGTTACGCCACTGTGACAAAAACACCGTTGCATTCAGCCCTTGAACCCTATCCGGAATTCTAAAATGGGCTATGCCGGTTGGAAGATCTCCTTTTATTGTATTGGCCATATCGGTTACCAGCAGCCGGATGATAAGATCTGTGAGTGTCGGTGAGGCATCGGCGTAGCCGAAGGTTGTCACAACCAGGTCCCAGAACGATTTCTTTAAATTAAGCTTTTCGATATCTTCCCAGGGTTTGGAGGTTTTTAGTGGTTGGAATGCGTTATTATCGCAAAATGAACCGAACAGTTTCATCAAAATAGAAAAGAAATCCGGATGCGGTGCCCGTGTCAACACAGCCAGCATTTTCAGATCGATTTCAGACTCCCTGTCATCAGAGCTTATCCATTTTTTCAGGCGCTGAATCCGGTCCTGACTTCGGAAAAACATTATTCGATTTCTTAAATGCGGCCGCACACTCTGGTTTGACAGTTTGAGTTCATTGAGAACTATTGAAGCATTATCTGCAAAAAAAGTTTTGCTGTATAAACGGATATCCAGCAGCCAGTCATCATTTGAGTTTGGTTCCGGATTTGGAGAATACAGTAGATACCGGCCTATTGTATCTTCTATTTCCAGTTTAATTTTCAATTCAAGAGACCCAATCCGGTCCATTCGGATCAACTTGATATCATCGAGTTCCAGGGATGGCAGGATATCATAAAACTCTTTATCCGCATCGTACCAGAAGACAATGCGCGCATTCTCCTTTTCGTAAATCGCCTTCAAGCTGTCTTGAATTTGTTGGAAATCCATAGGGTTTCTCATATTTTTTATGTAGGAGCGGTTTTAACCGCGACAAATCCCGGCGTATTTATTCAGAATCTGTTAGCCTGTATTGTTGGTTCGCGGTTGAAACCGCTCCTACAGGTATTATTGCCAGCTTAAAAAGCGTTATGCTTCATTAATTATCCTCATTACGGGACATTGTGTTAATTTTTCATTCCAGGTTTTTTCATTAAAAATAAGAGCATTTTCAATATACCTGTTTGGCCAAGTGGAATTGTTCGGTCCTAAAATACAGCATGATCGGCGCAGATGATCCATTGATGAAACCAAAAGACCATGATCAAAATTTTCTAAGGCAATCAGAACAATATATTTTATTGGTTTTTCCGGCAACTTATCACTAAGGTGGAGATATAAGAAAGAGTCCTTGGCTTTTGGTCCCAGTACATTGGAAAATAGTTTTTGGTTTTTCATTTTTTCAATAAATTCTTCTAATCGTTTATCTTTATATTTTTCAGGAATTTTTGAATTCATTGGGTCCTTTACTTCAACAAACCAATAATCCTCGGGCCATTCCACAATGAAATCTACGGGTTTCATACAATGAGTCATTCCATGGCTATCATCGTCAAATTGATCCGACTCAATTGCTGCCGTAAAATCAAATCGAAGCTCCTTCTCTATCAATACCTTACCCATTATCACCTCCCATAGCTCGTTCGATTTCCAGATCGTAAATCCGTGCAAACTGTTCAGCTAT
>Ga0164318_10002577_pt1 | contig 16900 bp, 17 predicted proteins | sample GuaBasSedimGuay9_FD_113734 | JGI IMG/M metagenome (GOLD analysis project Ga0164318, IMG submission 113734) | Subseafloor sediment microbial communities from Guaymas Basin, Gulf of California, Mexico - Guay9, Core 4571-4, 0-3 cm | ecosystem: Environmental > Aquatic > Marine > Hydrothermal vents...
ATTCCCTCATCAATGGCTGTAACAAAAAGATTAACATTCATATTATCCACATCTACCATTGGAATAAACATATATTTCATTTTTGTTTTATTTATTATATTGATCCAAATTGTTCTACCGTCATAGCGATATATTGCTTCATATAGGTTCCTGCCAAATGTTTTATCCGTCTGAAGCATATAACGGGTTACTTTTTTTGGTATAGTCGTATAAACAGGATCCGATATAGGTTCGGTACTATTCAGGGTTTCTACAGCAAAACTATCAGTATAAAGAGTTCGCATTTTTCCACGAGATTTTGAAAAGTACTCTATCCCCTTCATTGTTCTTACAGATAACAGGGTATTGAAAATAGAAATATCATCTATGTTTTTTCCCCCGGGCAGATCTTCATATTTAAGTAAATATAGTGATTCTACTCCAATAGTAACTTTCTGTTTTGATATCTCATCCAATAGATTATTTTCAAAACTAGTGTCAAATAAGTATGACGGTAGCTCTTTATCAAAAAAATATCTGCTAATTTCACCCTCAGAGTAAAGTAATTCCTTCTCTTTAGAGGAGAGGGACGTCATTATATTTTCAGCTGCACTTATATTAAATATGCTAATAAAAAGTAAAATTATAATACCAGTTAGTTTATTCATCTTCTTAATATAGCCCATTAAAATAAGCATGACAATCTTTAGGAATTTAAGTTGTGACCTTTTTTTACGATTGCAGGGCTTTTTGAGACGGTGTAATGCTATTATATTAGAGAAAAGCTGTTTGTTAAATTCAAAATGTTATACAGCTCAAAAAGCTGATCTTGAGAGTAAAATAATTATATGCTATATTTTAAAAATGAATGAAATAAAAGAAAATTATAATTCCATAATTGAAAATGTTGAAAAAGCCAAAGAACGTTCAGGAAGAAAGAACGATACCGTCAGTATAATGGCAGTTACTAAAACAAAGGGTCTCGATGTTGTTGAATTAGCATATTCAGCAGGTTTCAGACTTTTTGGTGAAAATAGAATACAGGAAGCCAGTGAAAAGTTTGAAAATTTTTATAATGATGCAAATCTTCATATAATTGGTCATTTGCAGTCAAATAAAGTAAAAAAGGCTGTAGAGATATCCAGTTGTATACAGTCTGTTGACAGACTTAAAATAGCCAAAATGATAAATAAATTTTGTATCGATTTTTCTAAAAATATTGATATTTATCTTGAATATAATACTTCCGGAGAGGAATCTAAAAGCGGATTTATAAATGACGATGATTTTTTTAGAACTTTGGAAGAAATAATGCAAATGGAGAATATTTCTATAAAAGGTTTAATGACTATTGGTCCCTTAAGTAGTAATGAAACAGAAATACGAAAATCCTTTACCTACCTCCGAAATTTAAGAGATAAGGTAAATATCAAATACCCCGATGCCAATATAGATGGACTATCCATGGGGATGTCAGGAGACTATGAAATAGCAGTTGAGGAAGGTGCTACACTTATTCGTGTAGGAACAGCACTGTTTGGTTCCCGACAATACTAATGCGGTTTGTTTGCGTTTTTATTATATTTTTACTTTTAACTTCAACTTTTCCGATATTTGGAGATTCTCTTCCAGATTATGAACCTTATGAAGAACAGGAATTTCCTAAATGGGCAAGGGATCTTAGAAGAGGGGAAGTAATATTTTTTGGAACAGTACCATTTACTTTTTTTATTACAGGTTTTTCATTTGATCTTTATAGATATGCCGTAAATGATTTTAATCCGGATTTAGCTCCGGCACTTTTGGGAAATACAACTCCTCCCATATTAACAAATAATGAAAAATTACAAATAATTGCATTTTCTGTTTCTTTTTCATTTATTCTTTCAATTCTTGATTATTTACTTGGAGAACCCTGGAATGAGTAGGGATGTCTCAGAAATATTTACAGTAGAGTTAGATAACCATGAAAATCTTCGTGCTGATCGTTATATTGGAGATTATTTAAAGCTTTTTACACGAAGTCAGATAAAACACAGGGCCGTAAGGGTTTTACTTCATAATAAAGAAATTAAATTAAGCAAATTACTAACTTCCGGAGATATAATTACTGTCGAATACAATAATCCTGAACTGCTGGAACTTGTTCCGGAAAATATGAATTTGAACATAATATATGAAGATAAAAATGCAATAGTAATTAATAAGCCTCAGGGTATGGTTGTTCATCCAGGTGCAGGGAACTATACGGGTACACTTGTTCATGGTCTTCTGTATCACTGTAACGAGATGACGAATAGGTTCTCTGAAGATGACATCAGGCCTGGTATAGTTCATAGGCTTGATAAAGATACTTCCGGGGTCATAATATCAGCAAAAAATCCGGATACTCTTGAATACCTTGCATCCCAGTTTAGAAATAAAAGTACACAAAAGTTTTATATTGCGATGGTAAAAGGTGTTCCAGTTAAAAATGAAGGAATTATTGAAACAAATATAGCAAGGGACTTAAATAATAGAAAAAAGTTTACAGTTTCAAAAACAAGGGGAAAGTCTGCTCTAAGCAGATATAAAGTTATTGAATCTTATGGAGATCTTAGTTTGGTTCTTCTTGGACTTGAAACTGGCAGAACTCACCAATTAAGAGTTCATATGTTAGATCTTGGAAATTCTATTTTAGGAGATCCTGTTTATGGTAGAAAATCCGGACTATTTCCGGAGATAACTCTTATGCTTCATGCCTTGCAGCTTTCTATTAATCTCCCCTCATCTGTAGAGAACGGAAAAGTTAAGATCAGCACCTTTCGGGCTCCTGTTCCTAAGCGTTTTGTAGATATTATTGATAAAATAAGCAGAGACCCGAAAAAAACTCTTATGCTTGTAGAAAAAGCTCTGGATTAAAATCTTTTTCAGCTTTAACAGTAGAAGGAGGACCATGACTTGGAAAAACCAGTATGCTGTCATCAAGTTCTTTTATCCCTTCGGAAATTGATTTGCTAACCAGAGCTATTGTTTCTTTGTTTTCCTCTTCTCCTATGCTTCCTGCACCAAGAGTATCTCCTGTAAAAAGCATTTTTTCAATTTTATAAACAAGTGAATCTTTAGTATGTCCTGAAAATTCCATAACTTTTACTTCAATTCCTGAAAGATTTAAACTAGAGTCTGGAGAAATTATATTTGAAGGGTAACCAAGTATATTTTCTGATGAACTGTAAATTTCTGCATCATAAATTTTAAGAAGAGTTCGAATTCCCCCAGTATGAGGTTTATGATTATGAGTTATCAAAACATGTTTAATATAGAAATTATTATTTTCAATAAGATTTAATAATTTAATATTCATTTCTCCTGGATCTATAACAATTGCATCTCCACCATCGTCAGGCCCAATAAGATAACAATTTGAAAATCCAGTAAGTGAAAAATTTATAAAACAACGCATATTTTATCTGTCCCTGTTAAAAAAAGCTTCTTCGTAGTTTGAATATTTAAAACTTACATTTTGTCTTTTAGATTTGTAAAAGTCTGTTTTTTTTAAATTACATTCTACAAAAGTAATATTTGAAAGTGTGGAAGAAATAAATGTAGAATAATATAGGTCAGAGTCATTAAAAGATGAATCGTCTGCTTTTACGCCGTTAAAATTTGAGTTAACAATATTAGAATCAATAAAATTACAATTTAAAAATGTTGATCCTGCAAAAATAGTATATTTTATTGTTGTATCATTGAATTTACAGTTTATAAAAGTAGAGTATTCAAAAAGGGAAAATAAGATATGGGAACCTGAAAAATCAATATTTTTAAAAGTACTGTTTGAGAAATTCGAAACTATTATCATTTTATCTTTTAATTCAATAGAATTAAGAACAATTGTTGATAAATTCCAGTTTCTAATCATCTCTTCCTGCTGTAATTTGGAAGAAATTTTTTCTATTTGATCGTCTCTGTTATCAATATGTTTTAAACATTTATTACTATCATTAAAAACAAAATAGTTACAGCTCTCTTCTGAGCATTTTAAGTGTGAATACATTAGAACAGATTATCATTTATACAGTATCTGTCAAGGTGTTATAGGAAAATTAGAAATCTTATTGATCCCAGACCCGAAGGGGTGCCATATTTCCTAAAGAGGTGGTGAAGCCCCTCTTTCCCCTCTGATCGCTAAAATACCTATTCTTTATAATCACGATGATAAAAACTATACAGATAGTCTTTTAATTTTAAAAGTTATAATTAATATCCATAGTCTCCATTATTTATTACTTAACCATGACTTCCTTAATTCTATTGCAGATAATCTTATTAGCAGATAAACTCTCCCTATGTCAGACAACCCCATTGTATTTATAGATTCCGGAGTAGGGGGTCTTCCTTACCTTAAAATGGCAAGAGAAAATATGCCGAACGAAAACTTTGTTTATGTAGCAGATAATAAAAATTTTCCATATGGTGAAAAAAGCACTAAGGAATTAAAAAGCCTTATAATTGATCTTATTGGAAAAATTATTAAAAAAATCGATCCTAAATTAGTAGTTATTGCATGTAATACTGCTTCTGTTGTTGCACTTTCTACTTTAAGAGAGAAGTTTGGTATTCCCTTTGTAGGAGTTGTTCCTGCCATTAAACCTGCCGGAGAGTATGTTGTAAATGGAACTATTGGCTTGCTTGCCACAACAAAAACAGTAACAGATCCTTATACTGATGATCTTATAAATCAGTTTGCATCATCTTGCAAGGTAGAAAAATTTGCTGGTATTGATCTGGTTGACTTTGTTGAAAATAAGTTTTTAACCTCCACTGAAAAAGAAAAAATGGAAGTTGTTTTTCAGGCTTCTAAATATTTTGAAAATTTGAAAATTGATGCATTAGTTTTAGGATGTACTCATTTTGTTTATCTAAAAGATTATTTTAAAAAAAGTATATCCAAAAATGTTGATATAATTGATTCTGTAGAAGGTGTTTGTCAGCAAATAACAAGAATAATTAATAAGGAAACTGTTAAATTAGACAGTAGTTTAATAGATATATCTGAAAGTAATAAAACTGGTCTTTTTTATATAACAGGAAATCAATTTGTTATATCTAAATATCAAAATTTTTCAAAAGAATTTAGATTAACCTGGGGTGGTAAATTGTGAGTCTAATGGAAGGTCTAATTCTTACCGGGATAAATAATATTTTTACAGTTCATTCAGAGAACAATTTATATCTTTGTGAAATTAAAGGTAAAGTTCTTAGAGGATTGGAAAATGTATATAACCCTTTGGCAGCCGGTGATAAAGTGAAATTTGCTGTAGATGAAATTAGTGATAATAAGGGAATGATAGTTGAACGATTAAAACGGAAAAATGAATTTTCCAGATGGAACAATAAAAGAAATGCACCTCAAACTATAGCTGCAAATATTGATTATTTAATTTGTGTTGCTTCTGCAGGTAATCCGCCATTTCGTCCCCGTTTTATTGATCGTGTTCTTGTAATGGCAGAGTCCGGTATTGATGTTTTAGTCGTTTTAAACAAATCTGATATAGGCATATCTGATTCTACAAAGATTAGAATGGAAGATTATAAACGTATGGGTTATAAATATATTGTCTGTTCAGCAGAAACAGGTGAGAATATGGATACTCTAAAAAAAATAATTTCAGGAAAGATATCTGCCTTTGTAGGCCAGTCCGGAGTAGGGAAATCAACTCTTCTAAATGTTCTTTATCCTGGGCATGAGTTAAAAACAGGGGCTGTGTCAATAAAGCATGACAGGGGAAGGCATACCACCAATTATTCAAAATTGATTTTTGAAGATGACGGTGGGTTTATAGATACTCCAGGTATTCGAGAGATAGAGATATTTGGTATTAATCCCGATGACCTGGGCTTCCATTTTAATGATTTTTCTGAATTTAGAGAAACTTGCAGGTTTCAGCCATGCCAGCATAAAAATGAGCCTGACTGTGGAGTTATTAAAGCTGTTGAAGATGGGCTTATTCATCCGGACAGATATGAAAGTTATCTTAGAATTTTAGCCAGTCTGGAACAAAGCGGAGCTGTATAGAATGAATAATAAAAGTTCAGTTCTTCTGGAATTTGATAAAATATTAAATTTACTTCTGGAACACTGTATATCGGAAGAGGGAAGAAGACAACTTAAGTTGCAGCAATTATTTTATAAAAAGGACTCTTTATCCCTGTTTCATAATCTTATTTCTCAGCTTAGAACACTTTTGGAGTCAGATGAAGTTTTTCCTGCTGTAAATTTTCCTGAAATAGAGTTTCTTCTTTCAGTTTTTATTAAAGAGGGAACTTCTCTTGATGGAATTGATCTCTTTCATATTTCTCAGTTCATAGATTCTTCTTTAAAGGTTAAATCTTATATTACAAATACAAAAATAACAGATTTAAACAGTATTTGTGAAGTTGCCGGAAAAATTCCTCAATTGGATTTTCTGGTAACTGAAATAGTATCAGTTATTAATTCTACAGGGCAAATAAGAGATGATCATCCTGAACTGAAAAATTTAAGAAAGGGTTTAGGAGAGTTGAACAATAAAATATCTGTTCTGTCATCTTCGTATATTACAGAGAATAGAAATTTGTATCAGACAGATGTTCCTACTCAAAAAGGGGGACGAATTGTTCTTCCTTTAAAATCTAATTTTAAGGGTAGAGTAAAAGGAATTATTCATGATATTTCAGCCAGGGGTAATATTCTTTATGTTGAACCCTTTGATATTCTTGATCTTAATAATAAAATTGCAGTCCAGGAACATGAAATAAGTATAATTGCAAATAGAATATTCAGAGAACTTACAGAAAAAGTAAGAATTGAAATTGAGAATCTAAAAATACTCATATCTTCTTTTTCTTTTATTGATACTTTAATAGCAAGGACAAAATTTTCTATACAGTATAATTGTTTTAGACCGGAAATTTCAAATTTAAAAATTGATCTAAAAAAAGCAAGACATATTCTTCTTGGAAATGAAGCAGTTCCAATTACTATTACAATGGAAGAAGGCCTGCACGCACTTATTATTACAGGACCAAATGCTGGTGGTAAAACTGTTTCAATAAAAACAGTTGGATTATTGGCTATGATGAATCAATTTGGAATACAAATTCCTGCAGAAGAGGGAAGCAGCCTTCCTGTCTTTGATGGGATATTTGCTGATATTGGAGATGATCAGTCTATAGAGGAATCTTTATCAACTTTTTCCGGTCATATGAAAAATATTGCCTCTATTTTGGAGGAATCCAGCAGCAAAAGCCTGGTATTATTGGATGAACTAGGTTCTGGTACCGATCCTGGTGAAGGAGCCGCAATTGCAATGGCGGTATTGGATTCTCTTATATCCAAGGGGGCTATTGTTCTTACAACATCTCATCATGGACTTTTGAAAAATTACGGTTATACCAGAGAAGGTGTAATGAATGCCTCAATGGAATTCGACGAGGGAACCCATAGTTCTACATATCGTGTTGTTCTTGGCAGGCCTGGAGACAGCCATGCTGTTGAAATTGCCCGATACAGTGGTATTCCCGAAAAGGTTATTGATAAAGTTCAACTCTACTTGAAGGACAAGCAGACAGAAGTTGGACGTATGATAAGTGAGCTGGAAAAAAAACATCAATCAGCAGGTAGGAGAGAAGATGCCATTACTCAAAGAGAAAAAATTCTAAAAAATCAAATAAGAGAAAATGATCTTAAATTTCTTTCTTTTAGGCAGGCAGAAAATGAATTAAAGAAAAAAAAGAATGCCGAATCCAGTAGATTTTTAAGGGAAGCACGAAAAACTCTTGAAAATTTGGTCAGAGAGTTGAAAGAGGGAGAAATAAATCAGTATAAAACAAAAAAAGTTAAAAACTTTTTATCAGATATTGATAAACAAATAGATTTAGAGAAAAAATCTTTGGAAGAGTTTATTTTAAACACTCCTGATAACTTAAAAGGGGAAGAGCTTGAACCAGGCATGAATGTTCTTATAGGCGAATACAGAAGGCCTGGTGTGGTTGTACGAAAAGGGAAAAAACGGGATTGGATTATAAATACAGGAGCTTTGAAAATGTCGGTAAATATTAATGAAATTTATCCGGGAGCAGAACCTGTACAGGAAAAAATGTATGGCGTTGATACCAGTACAGTAAAAGCTTCTAATCCCGCCAGATTTAATCTTGATCTTAGAGGTTTTAGACTTGAAGCGGCTTTAATAATTATTGAAAAACAGATTGATAATGCATTGATGTCAGGGCTTGACACCTTCAATATTATACACGGAAAGGGTGAAGGGGTACTTAGCACAGGGGTTCAAAAATATCTTAGAACAGAAAATAGTGTAAAAGAGTTCTATTTTGCCCATCCCGAGGATGGAGGATTTGGTAAAACCATAGTAATATTAAAAGAATGATAAAAAATAAAAAATATTTAAAAGCAATAATTATTCTAATTATAACCTCTTTTTTTCTCTCCTGTCTTGAAATAGAAACAAAAATAGAGCTTAAAGAGGATTTTAGTGGTGTATGGAACCTTACTTATAGAATTATGAAAGAAGTCTCTTTAATTACTCCAGGGAAAGAGCTTTCCGGATATAATTATTTCCCTTTAAATGAAACTGAGTTTAAAAAAAGAATTGATGGAATTCCCGGTCTTGACTTAATCTCTTTTTCCACTAAGGATACAATTATGTATACTCAAATTTCTTCGGAAATGAGATTTGCGAATACTAATGATATTCAATTCTTTTTTAATACATATTCAGAAAATGAGCTGATTACTATTGATCTAACAGAAAAAGGTGTATTTAAGCTGGCAATTTTCAACCCCTTTCCGGAGATCGGCAGCACAGAAACATTAAATTTAATATCACAATTATATACTGATAAAAATGCAGAAATTGTTGTTTTAATGCCTGGTATTGTAAAGGAGTCGAATAAAGGTCTTTTATCTGAAAATCCTCTGGAAGCCAGCTACAGTATAAAAATACTGGAAACTTTAAAATTAACTGAACCTGATGAATGGATAGTAAGCTATGAATAACCCTCATATATTAGAATGGGAACATACACTTAGAAAGATTTTTGATATAATTGATGATCATCTTGAAGACAAATATGGTTATTTGTATCCACTACATCCTGCAAGACCTGGAAGAGGGCATACATCAAATAAATCCAGTGATGGTTTGTTTAATATTGGAGCAGCATTTTCTGCCGGCTTTGGATCACGTTTTGGAAGAGGATGGGTTGTAGATGTTTCAATGGTTACACTCTCAAAAATCCCGGAAAATGTAAAACTTCAAATTGATAAAGAAGTTATTGCAGAATTAAAACGCCTGTTAATTGAATATTATCCTGAAAGAGATATATCTGTTGAAAAAGATGGCAATGTTTTTAAAATATTTGGAGAACTTGGGTTGGAATTTACAGATATAAATTAATAATATTATTTTTTATATATTTTACTTGCAGATTTAGTATAATACCATTAAAGTTAGAGTATGATAGTAAAGAAATTTTTTAAAATTCTTTCCATAGAATTTTCTGACCTTGAAGAAGGTATAGATGCTCTTGTTGGATCTATATCAGAAAGATATAAGGATCATGAAATTACAGAACATATAATGTTGGAAAATAGCTCTCTTTTAAAAAGGGAGCTTACAGACATGCTTCTTATTCATACTAAAATTATGGAGCTTTCAGAAATTGACTATCCGTCTTTAGAAAAAGCAAGTATTGCCGTAATAGATTTGATCTATAGTTTTGAGGGTATTCCCGGAGCTGTACATACTTATATGGAAGGTAGGGTTAAAAAAGTTCTTAGATATATGGATGAAGTTTGCTAAAAAATTATTTATCTAATCAATATAAAAAGTTCAGTTGATTAAACAATGTTAATTATATAATATTAGCATAATATTCGATTATAAGCTTTGAGAGGAAAGTATGGATGTACAATTAAAGGAATTGATTGAAAAAATCAAATCTGAAGGCGTTAAAACAGCAGAAGAACAGGCTGCAGAAATTATTAGACAAGCAGAGCAGAAGGCGGAAACAATAATTAATCGTGCAGAATCTCAGGCCCGGACTGTAAGAGATAAGGCCAGTGCTGATTCAGCCAGATTTGAAGCAACAGGAAATGAAGCATTAAAGCAGTCAAGCAGGGATCTTATTATTTCTACAAATAAGAAACTGGAGGATATCTTTAAAAGACTTTTGAAGAATGAAGTGGATGAGGTTTTAAAAGGTAGTTTCTTAGAGTCAGTAATTATGACAGTTGTAAAAAACTGGAAAGATGATCTTGAAGATATGTCTGTTCTTCTACCCGAAGCAGAATTAAAAAAGCTTGAATCCGGGTTGAAAACAAAGATTTCTAAAGAAATAAAAGGAAATTTAGAAATAAAACCTTTAGCAGGAATTGATTCCGGATTTCGTATTTCCAGTAAAGATGGTTCTGCCTATTTCGATTTTACCGGTGAAGGTATTTCAGGGCTGTTGTCTGAACTGCTTAATCCTAAAATTGCATCACTCCTTCAGGAAGCATCAGCCCGGGAGGCTTAGTTTTGGATCAGTATTATTATGCAGTTTCATCCTTGCCTTTTCTGGATTTCGAGAATGATCCAGGGATAAGCTTTGACGAGTTTAACAATATTTGTAGAAGTGCACTGTTAGATAAGGATTTTGCTGTTCTTAATTCAATTTCTCTTACAAATTTAAAAGAGATTAATTCAGGTATTCCCATTATCGATAAATGGGTTTCCTGGGAAGGTACATTAAGAAATGAGATTGCAAAATTAAGGGGTGTTTCCTTAGGTGTTGAATCTTCTTCATATACTTTTGAAGTGGAAAGTAATTCTGTTGCTCCTGGAATAGCAGGAACCGCCTATAAATTAGATTCACCATTAAAGGCAGAAGAATCACTTGATATGGCGCGATGGCAATTTTTGGATGAATTGGAAGTTGGCCATTTTTTTGATCTTGAAAAATTGATAGTCTATTCTTTACGATTGCAGATACTTGAACGTAAAAGAATGTTTACAAAAGAAAAAGGAAATAAAAATTTCCAGGAAATTTATGAAAATATTAAAGAGGCAGTACGTGAAGCTTAAAATTCACTTATTGTCTATATAAGCGGAGAACTCAAATGACGAAAAATTTAGGGAAGATTGTCGGAATTAATGGAAATATGGTTTCTGTTGAAACAGATAGTCAGGTATCTCTTAACGAGGTAGGATATATCCTGCTTAATGAACAGAGATTAAAGGCTGAAGTTATCAGGATAACTGGTAAACGTCTTGAACTGCAGGTATTCGAAGCAACTTCAGGAGTTTCAATAGGTAATTCTGTTGAGTTCTCGGGTGAACTGCTTACTGTTGAACTTGGCCCTGGACTACTAACACAGATTTATGATGGTTTACAAAATCCTTTACCTGAACTGGCAGAACAATGTGGGTTCTTCCTGCAGAGAGGTATTTATCTTAATGCACTTCCAAGAAACATTGAATGGGATTTTACACCAGTTTTAAAAGCAGGAGATACTGTAACTAATGGTGATACTCTGGGTACTGTTCCGGAAGGACAGTTTAAACACAGGGTTATGGTTCCTTTTTCATATAAAGATAGTTATACAATTAAAGAAATTAAATCTTCTGGTAAATATACTGTAGATACCGAAATTGCTGTATTAGAAGATGAGAAAGGTAATAGACATTCAGTAAGTATGATGTTTACCTGGCCAGTAAAAAGAGCAATTACTTCTTATGCTGAGAGACTTAAACCTGGTGCTCCTATGGTTACAAAAACCAGAATTGTAGATACCTTTCTTCCTGTTGCCCTGGGAGGAACTTACTGTATTCCTGGCCCTTTTGGTGCAGGTAAAACAGTTTTACAGCAGGTAACAAGTAAAAATGCTGAAGTTGATATAGTAATTATTGCCGCATGTGGTGAGCGTGCCGGTGAGGTTGTAGAAACCTTAAAAGAGTTTCCTGAACTGATAGATCCTCAAACAGGTAAATCCCTCATGGAAAGAACAATTATTATTTGTAACACAAGTTCTATGCCTGTAGCAGCCAGAGAAGCTTCAGTTTATACCGCAGTAACTCTTGCAGAATATTACAGACAAATGGGACTTAATGTTCTTCTCCTTGCAGATTCAACATCCCGATGGGCTCAGGCTATGCGTGAAATGTCCGGTCGTCTTGAAGAAATACCTGGTGAAGAAGCATTTCCTGCATACCTTGAGTCAACAATAGCCAGTTTTTATGAAAGAGCTGGTCTTGTAAGATTGAGATCCGGAGAGACTGGATCTGTAACCATTGGGGGAACAGTTAGTCCTGCCGGTGGAAACTTTGAAGAACCTGTAACTCAGGCTACTTTGAAGGTAGTTGGTGCTTTCCATGGATTATCCAGGGAGAGATCTGATGCACGTAAATATCCTGCAATTCACCCTCTTGAAAGTTGGTCAAAGTATCCAAGTGTTGTTCCTGTAGAGAAAGTTGAATATGCAAGAGGTGTACTTTTTAGAGGAAATGAAGTGGGACAGATGATGAAGGTTGTAGGTGAAGAAGGTACCAGTATAGAAGATTATCTAATTTATCTCAAATCGGACTTTTTAGATTTTGTTTACCTTCAGCAAAACTCTTTTGATCCCATTGATGCTGCAGTAAGTGTAGAACGACAAAACTATATTTTTGATATTCTGCTTTCAATACTCGGTGGAAAGTTTAACTTAAATAATAAAGCTGATTCTAGAAATTATTTTAATAAATTACGTCAGATATTTTTAGATTATAATGGAGCCGAATGGCAAAGTGAAGATTTTAAGAAGCTCGAATCAGAGTTACTTAATATGATTAAAGATAAAAAGAGCGGCGATCTGGAAGATGCAATTATCTTTCAGAAGGTTTAAAAGGCGGTATAACGAAATGCGGAAAGTTTACAGTAAAATTGAATCTATATCTGGAAATGTAATATCTGTATCTGCGGAGGGTGTAAAATACAATGATTTAGCTGTTGTTACATCCTCTCACGGAGAATCCCTGGCAAATGTTATTAGAATGAATGGCAATAGTGTTTCTCTTCAGGTATTTTCAGGGGGTCGGGGGGTATCTACAGGTGATGAAGTAAGATTTTTAGGTCATCCTATGCAGGTCTCTTTTTCAGAAAATCTTCTTGGAAGAATTTTTACAGGAAGTGGTAAACCCAGAGATAATGGTCCTGAACTTACAGAGAATATGATAGATATTGGTGGGCCATCTGTTAATCCTGCTAAACGAATTATTCCCAGAAATATGATTCGAACAGGTATACCTATGATTGATATTTTTAATTCACTTGTTGAATCACAAAAATTACCAATTTTCTCAGTATCCGGTGAACCATATAATGAACTATTATCACGAATTGCCATGCAGGCAGAAGTTGATATGATTATTCTTGGTGGTATGGGACTTAAATATGATGATTACCTCTCTTTCAAGGAGACTCTTGAAGAGGGTGGTGCTATGAGTAGAACTATTTTCTTTGTTCATACAGCAGCGGATCCAATTGTTGAATGTCTGCTTGTACCGGACATGAGTCTTGCAGTTGCAGAAAAATTTGCATTGGAAGGAAAGAAGGTTCTTGTTCTCCTAACTGATATGACAAACTTTGCAGATGCTATGAAAGAAATAGCAATTACAATGGAACAGGTTCCTTCAAATCGTGGGTATCCTGGTGATTTATACAGTCAGCTCGCTTCCAGATATGAAAAAGCTGTAGATTTTGAGGGTGCTGGTTCTATTACAATCCTGGCAGTAACAACTATGCCTGGAGATGATGTTACCCATCCTGTCCCGGATAATACAGGTTATATTACAGAGGGACAGTACTACTTACGTAATGGTAGAATTGAGCCTTTTGGTTCTCTTTCCAGATTGAAACAGATGGTTAACGGGGATACCAGGGAAGATCACAGACCAGTTATGGATGGTATGATCAAACTATATGCAGCATATAAAGAATCCCAGGAAAAGAAATCTATGGGTTTTAGAATGTCAGACTGGGATGAAAAACTTCTTAAATATGGTGCTCTTTTTGAGAGTGAAATGATGGATCTTTCAGTAAATATTCCTCTTGAAGAAGCTCTGGATAATGGTTGGAGAATTCTTTCAGATTCATTCACCTCAGAAGAAACTGGATTAAGAACTGATTTGTTAAATAAATTTTGGCCTTCAGAAAAGGAAAGTAGATAGTATATGGCTAGTATAAAGCTTACCAAAAATGAGCTTAAATCTCAAAAAGATTCGTTGAAACGTTTTCAGCGTTATCTGCCGACATTGATCCTCAAGAAGCAGCAGCTCCAGATGGTAATTCGTCAGGTCGAAGTTAAAATTAAAGAGGTCGAAAACCTGAGAGATGAACTTTATAGTTCCCTTCAGGTTTGGATTGCTGTTTATGGTGAGAAACTGGATTTATCAGCTCTTATAAAAATTAAAACAATAGATAAAGATATTGGGAATATTGCTGGTGTTGATATTCCTGTTTTCAGAGAATTAACCTTTAAAACTGTCATGTACGATCTCTTTAATTTACCTCTTTGGGTTGATAAGGGTCTTAGTGCAATAAAGGATATGGCTGCTTTTGATGCTGAAATAGAGGTTTTAAAAGAACAAATAGAACTACTTGGTAATGAATTACGAGTAACAACTCAAAGGGTTAATCTTTTTGAGAAGGTGAAAATACCTGATACAAAAGAAAATATCAGAAAAATACAAATTTACCTTGGTGATCAGCAGACAGCAGCAGTTGTCCGTGGAAAGATGGCTAAGAATAAAATTGTGAAGGTGTCGTAAAAATGATTGTACCAATGAAAAAAATCTTTTTACTGCTCCTTAATTCGGAAAAAAATGATGCTCTTATTAAACTAAAAGATTTGGGTGTTATTCATTTGGAAGATATAAAAGGATCAGGAGAAAAGTTATCTAACCTGCAAAATCAACGTGATTTGGTTTCAAAAAGTCTGTCTGATCTTCCAGATATTAAAAAGAACGGAACCAAAGCTGTCTCTTATGGAAGAGAAGAAACTCTGGAAATTAGTAAAAGAATTACCAGTTTAAATGAAGATTTAAAAAATATTAATGATGGTATTGTAAATACGCAGAAAGAAATTGAAAGAATAACAATATGGGGAGATTTTAATCCTGCAGATATTACTCTATTAAATGAGAATGGTGTTAATATTAAATTATTTGAATTTAAGAAAGCTGATATAAAGAAACTTCCTGAAGATATTACAAAGTTTGAAATAGCAACTGTAAAATCAGTAGGTTATTATGCTGTAATAAGTGATTCATTTGATGAACTGGAACAGTTTGAAGAGGTGCAACTTCCCAGTGTTGGACTCGATGAGCTGAATACTTTATTATCAACAAAGAAAATAACAAAAGATAAAATTAGTAATGAACTTTTAATTTTAGCAGATGCAAAGCCTTCTTTAGAGAAATTAATTGCATCTTATGATGATGAGATTGAATTTGAAAATATTTATTCAGGTCTTTCCGTTGACGGATCATTAACTTATCTTCAAGGTTTTATTCCTGCTGGTAAGGGTGATCTTATAAAGGAGGAAGCAGCCAGGAATTCCTGGGCCGTTATGCTTCAGGAACCTGAAGAAAATGATCATGTTCCTACACTTATTAAAAATTCAAAGGTTGTTAGAATTATACAGCCTGTTTTTGATTTTCTTGGAACAATTCCAGGATACAGAGAAAAAGATATTAGTTTTTTCTTTTTAATATTTTTTAGCATATTTTTTGCTATGATTATTGGGGATGGTGGTTACGGAGCTATCTTTCTTGGTATATCAATTTATGTTGGCTCTAAAATAAAGAAGAAGACAGGATCAGTTCCTGATGCAGTTTTTCTGTTAGCAGAGATGAGTGTTCTTACCATCATCTGGGGTGCAATAACCGGCACATGGTTTGGATCAGTGGGTATATCAAAAATTCCTTTTTTAAATATGCTTATAATTGATAAAATTGCTTCTTTTAGTGTTGAACCTAATGCCCGGTATATTAAACATTTAACTTTTATAATTGGAACGGTGCATCTTAGTATTGCCCATATATGGAATTTTATTTCCATGTTAAAAAAGAAACCTGTTATAAAGGCTTTTTCTCAATTGGGTTGGCTCTCGATGGTTCTTGGTTTATATTTTCTTGTACTAAACTTTGTATTAAGTGCAGAAGATTTTCCTATGCCAAATGTTGCAGTTTATATGATTTTAGCAGGTTTAATAGCTGTTATTGTTTTTAGTGAACAGGAAGGTAACTTTTTTAAGGGATTATTAAAAGGTGTCGCTGGTTTAATGCCTACTTTTCTTGATTCAATTTCTGCTTTTTCTGATGTAATATCTTACATCCGCCTTTTTGCTGTAGGTTTAGCTACTGTTGCGGTTGCAAGTAGTTTTAACTCAATGGCTGCAGGAATGGGTACAGGTGTTGTCGGTATTATAGGAAGCATTTTAATATTAGGTTTTGGCCATGCATTGAATTTAGCAATGGCTGCGTTATCAGTTGTAGTACATGGGGTAAGATTGAATGTTCTGGAGTTTTCCGGACATTTGGGTATGGAATGGACAGGGGAAAATTATATTCCCTTTAAAAATAAAAAAGATAAGTAATTACATTAACAAGGAGATACGTTATGAGTTTTGGATTATTTGGAATTGGAGCAGCAATTGCTCTTGCGGCTTTTGGATCTGCTTTAGGTGCAGGTGCTGCTGGTATGTCAGCTATTGGTGCATGGAAAAAGTGTTATGCACAGAATAGACCTGCTCCCTTTACACTAATTACGTTTGTTGGAGCTCCCCTTACTCAGACTATTTACGGGTACATACTAATGAACACACTTTTGGCTTCAACTTCACCCGATTGGCTTGTACTTG
>Ga0164318_10002578_pt1 | contig 16899 bp, 15 predicted proteins | sample GuaBasSedimGuay9_FD_113734 | JGI IMG/M metagenome (GOLD analysis project Ga0164318, IMG submission 113734) | Subseafloor sediment microbial communities from Guaymas Basin, Gulf of California, Mexico - Guay9, Core 4571-4, 0-3 cm | ecosystem: Environmental > Aquatic > Marine > Hydrothermal vents...
AGAAGTGGCCCTGAAATCTTCTTTCTGTATTTCAATATCTGGGAAAGTGTGCACTGGCACTTGTGTGTTTTATCACCATACCATCCACATGGACATGGATTCATTGATGCAACAAGCAAAAATCTTGAGGGGAATTCAATCCTTCCTTTTGCTCTTGAAATACTCACTTTCCCATCTTCCATTGGTTGTCTCAATGCTTCAAGGGCATCTCTTCTGAATTCAGGAAATTCATCAAGGAAAAGAACACCATTATGGGCAAGCGATACTTCTCCAGGTTTTGGTATTGTTCCTCCACCGATAAGGGCTATATCAGAAATTGTATGGTGTGGTGCTCTGAAGGGCCTTTCATCAACAATTGGCTTTTTTAAAATCCCCGCAACTGAATGTATCTTTGTTATTTCAATCGCCTCTTCCAAAGTTAAAGGTGGAAGTATAGTCGGGATACGCTTTGCAATCATACTTTTCCCGCATCCAGGGGAACCTATCATAAGAATATTATGGAAACCACTTACAGCAACTTCTATAGCCCTTTTCACATATCTCTGACCTTTAACTTCACTGAAATCAACACTGTAATTCCCTTCAGGATTGAAAAAATCTTCAACATTTACATTTTCCTTCTCTATCTTTATATCCCCTTTCAGAAATTTTATACATTCAGAAAGGCTTCCAACCCCAAAAACATTAATATCAGATACTATTGCAGCTTCTTTTGCATTTTCCTTTGGAAGTATTAAATTCTTTATCCCAATCTCTTTCAATTTCAATGCGATTGGCAGTGCACCTTTTAAAGGTCTTAAACTCCCATCAAGTGCAAGTTCCCCAGCTATTGAGAAATTCTCAAGATTTGATAAAGGTATCTTTCCTTCCGCTGCAAGTATACCGACAGCTATTGGTAAATCAAAGTAACTCCCTTCCTTTTTTAAATCTGCAGGTGCAAGGTTTACAACTATTTTACTTGAAGGGAACTCATATCCTGAATTTTTGATTGCAGGTTTAATTCTATCTTTACTCTCCTTTACCGCCTGGTCAGGAAGTCCAACAACAGATATTCCTGGAATCCCCCTCCCTATATCAATTTCAACTTCAACAGGTATCCCCTCTATTCCCCAAGTTGTTACTGAATTTACTTTTGCAAGCATTGGAGAAATATTATAACATATTTTCAAAATTTGTTTTTTAAATTATTTATAAGGATCTGTTTTATATTTTTTCTCAAGTTTTTTATAAATCTTTCATCTTCCATAAACTGCTCTAAATCAAGATATATACTTCTTGTATCAATATTTTCAAAAGTTTCCATTAATCTTTCTTTCAATTCCTCCTTTGTTTTTATCCCTTTAATACAGGAAAAATTTGGCATTATATCTTTTGAGAAATACCACATTAAATCGAAATAATCTCTCCCCTTCACTTTTATCAATGTTTTTCCCTTTTTATCAGTTTTCTCCCATTTACGATAAAGAATTGCCATAAGTTTTGTTGACATTAATGTTGGTAAGTCAAATGTTTTTATAAGAATGGATTTATTAAATTTCATCAATGGAACTATTTGAATCTCATATCCAGAACAAAAATCGAATTCACTGAAAATCTCTATTTTTAAAAATAAAAGATCTGATTCATCCTTTTTTGCCAAATTTAACTCTTTAAGTAGAGGGAATTTTAAATAAATTCTGAATTTTTGGGTAGATGTTTTTAATGTCAAGTCTGTATTTTTTTTAAAATATTCTCCAATATCTTTTGATAATTTCAAAATATCTATCCTTTTCTTTATATCAACAAAATCAAGGTCTTCAGATAAACGGGGAAGTCCAAAACAATGAGAAAGACAACTTCCTCCATAAAATATGAGATTGCTGTATTCAGGATGTGAATAAATGTAATCAAGGACAATTATCTGTAAATAACTTTTCAAAAGATTTCTTTTAAAAAGTATATTTTTTGTTCTTGATTTCCTGATTAAATCCCGAAGAAATATTTTTACTTTTTCCATAATTTGATTATATGAGTTAAAATATCTTCCATCTTTCTTGACCCTTCAAGATTAATGTATTTTTCAAGTTCTTTTATATCCTTTCTGCCCAAAACATCCAGGTTCAACCTCAATTCTTCTATGCTTTTTCCATCAACCAATATGTTTTTTCTAAAATACAAAAAATCAAAAAGTGCTTTTGCTTTTGTTGCTTTTAAAATTGTAAAATCTCCCTCTCTATAAATATCAAATCCTGTGAAGAGTTCTTTTTTTATCTTGTGATAGAAAAAATTACCGAGTGGATTGGAGAAAGATTTTGTTTTGTTTATTGTGACTGAAATGAAATTGGTAGTGAATTCAGGAATTATGTTATTCTGTGAAAGGATGTATTCTAAACTCAAATATGAGGAAGGATAAAGAATATTTGAAATAAATTCAAGATATGAATGGTAAATGCCATTTTTCTGCATCTCTTCTATGTATTCTTTTGTTGTGTAAAGTCCCTTTTTTAATCTAATAATTTTCCCTGATTTTGCGTATCTTGAAAGTAGAATTATAAGGTATGTTTTGTTCTTTTCAACAGGAAGGATATCGTCAATACAGAAATATGGCAGTTTCTTTAAAAATCTGAATATATACTCTGTTTTTGTTCCATTTCCAATCATATACATGAATTGTATAGGATCGGAAATGAAATGTCAACTTTTGCAAGTATTGGAGAAATATTATAATAAAATAATGAAGAAGGGAATCTCAATCCTTGAAATTTTAATAGTTATCCTGATACTATCTTTCCTTTTCTCACCCACAATATTTATAATTTTGAAATACCATCAATCCTCAATTCTCAAATCAACTGTGGAAGAGATAACATCAACGCTTGGGCTTGCAAGGTCTCTTGCAATAAATGAGAGGAAAGTTGTAAAAGTAATATTTAAAGGCAATAAATTTTTTATTGAAAAAGATGGGAAAGTTTACCAGAAAGTTTATAAATTCCCGGAAAATATAAAGATAAAAGAGATGACGGATGGATTTAAACCTGTTGTATTTTTACCTGATGGAAGAGCAAAACAGGCAGGCTATATTGTAATTTTTGAGGAAAATTCAAAAAAGGAAATGAAAATTGTCCTTTATAATCTTACGGGAAGATGCATTGCAGAATAAGAAAAGGATTTACTTTTATAGAAGTTTTAATATCCCTTTTCCTGCTTGCTGTTGGAGTTATATTCCTCCTTAAAGTATTCTTTGTTATAAGCAGGCTTTCTTCAAAAGCAGAGGATTATTTATCAAATTCCTTCATAGCAGATAAGATATTCCTTTCAATTAAAAAAGAATATGGGGACAGAAATAAAAAATTGCCAGAATTTATTGAAGGAAAACTTTATGATTATCCAGAATTTTCCTATATAGCAAAATTCTATAAGGAGAAAGAAGATTTTTATAAGATAGAACTTCTTGTTAAGTGGAAAAGAGAAGGCAGGGTTAAAAAGAGGTATTTTTATGGATACCTTAGAAGGGAATAGAGGGATTACACTTATAGAGGTTCTCATTTCAATCTTTATATTTTTAATAATCATTCTCTCATCCCTTTTTGTTTTCAAAAACACAACTTTAAATCTGAGAAAGAAGAATGAAGAAAGAAAAATATTCCAGGAGGCATTATTTTCCCTAAATTTTATAGAAAAATATATGAGAAATGCAATGGTCAATGAAATGGAGGGGAAATACAGAATGAACTTTTATGGTGGAAAAGACTGGGTGAAATTTATAGCCCCATTTTCAGAAGGGGAAGGTTCAGACCTTGGTAAATTCGGAATTTATCAGAAAGGGGACAAAATAAAGGTCAGTTTTGTAAGGATTACAGAAGATAGACCAGATTTTGAATTTTTTAAAGGTTATCCAGGGGCACAGATTCTTGCAGATGGAGTTGAGAAATTAAGGTTCTATTATTTTGATGGGAAAGAATGGAAAAATGAATGGAATACAGATGAGAAAGCCATATTGCCTGAATTTGTAAAAATAGAGATTACTTTATCAAAAGGGAAAGTTGAAGGTGAAAAAATTAAAAGGAAATTCACAAAGATTGTGGAAATTAAAAGGTAAAGAAGGGGTTGCACTTATATTTGTGATTGGAATAATGTTACTCCTTTTTATATTTGCATCAACACTCCTTTTCTCATTTAAATTGTGGGAGAAAAGTTGCTACAAGACTTTTGCAGGAAAACAGGCAGAAAGGTTTGCAGAGGCAGGGATTGAAAATGGAATATGGGAACTTCAGCATGACAAAAGAGATTATGATTCCCTTATTGATAACTGGAGGAAGAATTTTGAGGGTTCTGATTTTGATAACAATGGAGATGGGATACCTGATTCAAGGTGGATTTACATTTACGGTAAAGATAAGGAAATAATAGGGAGATACAGTGTTCTTATAGAAGATGAAAGCGGAAAAATAAATATAAATGTATGCGGTAATTTAAAAAATTCCTTTAATGAAGGGTTCTCTACATTTGAGATAAGTATACTTCCAGATATAATAGGTGAAGAAATATCAAAAAATATTGTGAGTTTCAGATATGGGAAAGATGGCCTTCCTGGAAGAGGTGGTTTTGATGATAACTCCAATAATGATTCTCTTTCAAAAGATAAGATTGATAATGATGGTGATGGAAAAATAGATGAACCTGGAGAGGGAATAGATGAGCCTTATGAATTTTATGTTAAAAAGATATACTGGGATGACAGACCATATTTTATCCCTGAAGATATAAAACTTGTAAATGGGATAGGTAAAGAGAGATACAGAAAAATAAAGGATTTCATAACAACATTTTCCTATGATAAAAATACCACAAAGGAAGGGAAAATAAGGATAAATTTGAATAAAGCAGATTTTTCACAGTTATATTCATTCTTTAAAGAGAAAGGGTATCCAGAAGAACAGGCAATCCAGATTTCCCTCAATATAATTGATTACAGGGATTCTGATAGTATTCCGCAGATAAAAACAGTGAAAGGAAAGTTATTCATAGGGATTGATAAAACCCCATACCTTAACGAAATAGATGGGATTAAAGAATGGGAAAAATTCAAATTAAAATCAGGAGGGGTGCTTTTTACTGAAAAAGGAGGGCAATTTATTGAAATTTTCAATCCATACCCTGAAGAGATTGATATAGGAGGATGGGAGATAAGAGGGCCTACTCTTCTCTTTTCAAATTTATGGGGAAAAATTTTCCAATATTCAAAGCAGATTTACAATGATGTAATCAATGGGGAGACAGGAATAAAAAATAAAGATATAATTGAAAATATTTTCATCACAAATGTTATCAAAATACCTGAAGGGACAAAAATACCTCCATTTTCATATTACACAATAGGAGATACAGTAAAAATTGGAATAATAATGATACCAAATAAAACACCATTAATTATTTTCTTGCCGATAAAAGACCCACCCAATGCCAGCCAGTATGAACCGATACTTGGAATAAACAAAATTTTCCCTGATATTATCCAGTCTCTCAATTACTTTTCAAAAATACCATCAAGTTCAAGATTGTTTTTTTGTGATAAATCAGGAAATATTATTGAAATTGCAGATTGTCCCTTAGATACCCCAAAAACATCTATCCAGAAAAATGACCCGAGAGTATTTAAATGGTATATATCTTTACCAACTCCGAATATGCAGAATTTTATATTTTCCCCATGGATTGGTGGATTTAAAAATAATAACTGGCCATCCTCATTTAAAATCAAAAATGGGAAATTTTCTTCTCTCGGCGAACTTTCTTTTATACATAAAGGTAGACAGTGGGAAAGCATTGATTTCTGGAAGGATGGGAAGGATAGAAAGATTATTGATTACTTTACAGTTGAAGAAGACCCTTATAAGCCCACATATGGAAGATTGAATATAAATACTGCAAGTGAAACAGTTTTGATGTGTCTTCCACTTGTTGATAAAGATATTGCAAGAAGAATAATAATGGCAAGACCATATAAAGATATATCTGAAATCCTGGGGAAATATGGGAATGGATATTCAGAAAAGGAATTGTTAAATAAGGAGATTACAAAGTATGGATTTGATGGAAAGGATAATGATTTTGATGGATTTTCTGATTGTGAGAAGGAAAAGGAGATGGTTTTCTCAAAAATAATAAATCTTATAACTGTAAGGAGCAATGTATTCAAAATCATATCAACAGGACAAAAAGTGGAAGATAAAAATGGAAATGGTAAAATAGAAAAAGAGGAGATTCTGGCAGAAAAGAAAATAGTTGTATTTTACGATAGAGATAAAGGGAAGATAATTTACAGGAAGCAGATGTGAAAAGAAAAAAATTAATATTTCTTGTTCCATTAGTTCTTGTAATTTTTTTAATTTTTTCTTTTTCAAAAAATAGAGGGATAATAATTGCAAAAGTTAACAATTATCCAGTTACAGTTGATGAAGTTGTTGATAAGTTTGAAAGTTCCCCTGAATTTTACAAAAATTATGTGAAGGAAAATCCAGAAATTTTAATCCAGGATTATATAAACCAGATTTTACTGTTCCAGAAGGCAAAAAAATACAGGAAAAAATATGAGGAAAAATTGAAGAAACTTTTGAAATCTTATTATATGGAGATTCTTATAAAAGAATTTGTTGAGAATGAAATTTTAAAGAAAGAGAAGATAAAAGAGGAAGAGATTAAAGATTATTACAATAAACATCTGAGTGAATTTATTGTTCCTGAAATGGTGAGATTGAGGGAAATAGTTGTTTCAACAGAATCTGAGGCAGAAAATATAATGAAGAGATTGGCACTTGGAGAGGATTTTGCTGAGATTGCAAAAAGAGAATCAATAAGTCCAAGTAAGGAAAATGGTGGAGACCTTGGATGGTTAAGGAGAGACCAGATAGACCCAAGGATAAGGGATTTTGTATTTAAAATGAAAAAGGGGCAGATTCTTGGAAAGATTATAAAGACCAATATGGGTTACCATATAATCAAAGTTGAGGGGAAAAGAGAAAAAAGGATGAAGAGTCTGAAAGAGGCATCCCCTTATATAAGGGAGATACTCCTTTCTCAAAAGAAAAGGGAAATACTTGAAGAATATATAAAAAAGTTGAGGGAGGAAAGCAGGATTAAAATTTTTAATGAGAATTTGAAATATTTAGAAGAGAGATTGAAATGAGAAATTTTATTTTTCTGATTTTCTTATTTCCGGTAATTGCAATACCGAAAGATAGAGTTGTTGCTTTTGTTGGAAATAAGGTTATTCTTGAAAGCGAAATAAAAGAAAGGATGGAGAAAAGCAGGAAGGTTTTTGATGAAGTTTTGAAGGATTTGATAAAGGAGAAATTGCTGATTGTAAAGGCAGAAAAGGAAAATATAAAAGTTGAGAAAGAGGAAGTGGAAAGAGAGATAGAGAGAATAAAAAAGAGATTCCCTGATGAGAATACCTTCCTTTTAGCACTTAAAAAGGAAGGTCTTACATATTCTGAATTTGAAAATATGGTTGAAGAAAGGATTAAGATAGGGAAATTGTTGGAATCAGAGGTGAGAAGGAAGATAAAGATAAGTATTTTTGAAATTGCAGAGGAGATGGAAAGGATAAAGAAATATGGGAAGATTAAAGAAGTTTTCCTTAAAAAGATATCATTTGAAAGAAAAAAGGAAGCAGAGGAATTTGCAGAAAAATGGAAGAAAGATAGGGAAAAGGAGATGGAAGTTATAGGATGGGTGAAAATAGATGAATTGATTCCAGAACTCAGGGAAAAGATAGAGAGACTGGAAGAAAACTGTATTACAGAGCCGATTTTCTTGGAAGGTAAATACCATATATTCCTTTTAAAGAAAGTAAAGAAAGTTAAAATACCTGAAGATGAAATGGCTGAAATTGCAAGGAGAAATATTTATGAAAGAAAATATAAGCAACTTTTCAACCAGTTTATAGAGAATTTGAAAAAGGAGATACCGATAAAGATTAATGAGTAAAATTATAGGGATAACCATTGGAGACCCTTCAGGTATAGGGCCTGAAGTGGTTATAAAATCTTTGAAATATTTTCTGGAAAGGGAAAAGAAACTCACATTTATTTTATTCGGTGATAGATATGTTTTTGAAAAGAATCAGAGCCTAACAGGTATATATTTTAAGGTAAACTTTATAAAGGGAAAGGATGATATAAAAGAAGGGGCTGTAAACTTTTTAGATTTGGGTATTATTAAAGGGGAATATCCTGTCGGTAAAGTATCAAGATTATGCGGTGAGGCTTCTTTCCTTTATGTTGAAAAAGGTCTGGAGTTTGCGAAGAAGAAAATAATAGATTCTCTAATAACAGCTCCTGTATCAAAAAAAGCATGGAATCTTGCAGGATACAATTTTTCAGGACATACTGAAATGCTTTCATATTACACAAAGAAAGATGTATGTATGGTTATGGTTTCAGGGAATTTAAGAGCAATCCCTGTAACCGAACATATCCCTTTATCAAAAATCCCATCTGTATTAACATCTGAATTGATAGAAAAGAAGGTAAAAATTGGGTTGAAATTTCTCAAAAGATTGGGTATTGAAAAACCTGTTATTGGAATTGCCTGCCTTAATCCACATTGTGGTGAGGATGGGACTATCGGAGATGAAGAAAAAAAGATAATTTTGCCTGCTGTTGAAAAATTGAAGAGGGAAAATATTGATTGTTTTGGCCCATTTTCCTCAGATAAGATATTCAGGGAATGGATAGATGGAAAATACGATATTGTTGTTGGTATGTACCATGACCAGATAATGATACCATTGAAGACTTTTTATTTTTCAAAACTTATAAATTTTACAGAAGGGCTACCATTTCCAAGGGTAAGTCCAGGACACGGGACAGGTTTTGATATCTCATATAAAAATATTGCAGACCCAAATCCAATGATTGAAGCAATAAAATTCTGTGAGAGATTATTATGAATGATTTTTTAACACTTACAAAACTGAGAAATATACTTAAAGAATTTGACATCCGCCTTACAAAATCTCTCGGGCAGAATTTCTTAATAGATAGAAATGTAAGGGACAAAATAATTAAATTTGCTGAAATTGAGAAAGAAGATACAGTTATTGAAATAGGAGCAGGACTGGGGCAGTTAACAGATATTCTTGTTGAGAAAGCAAAAAAGGTATATGCTTTTGAAATTGAAGAAAAATTCTGCAAATTCCTCCAGGAAAGGTTTTCAAATTATAAAAATTTTTCACTTTTCTGCAAAGATTACCTAAAATATTCCTCTTCCCTTTTCAAAAATTTAAAAGAGAAGGTAAAGGTGATAGGAAACCTCCCATATTATATTTCCTCACCAATTATACTTGATATTTTAAAAAACAGAGAAAAGATAAAACTTGCTTTATTAACAGTACAGAAAGAGTTTGGAGAAAGGCTGGTTGCAGAGCCAGGTAATAAAAATTATGGAACTTTATCAGTCCTCATAGACCTTTACACAGATGCAAAAATATGTTATTCTTTAAAAAAACATCTTTTCTATCCACAACCTGATGTGGATTCAGTTGTTATTTTAATTCGTCCTTTACCGGAACCGAAGATTTTTATAAAAGATGAAAAGAAATTTTTTGAATTTTTACCTCTCATTTTTTCTCACAGGAGGAAGAAGATAGTAAACGTTATAAATCTCGTCTGGAAAAAGGAAAAGGATGAAATTATGGAAAAGCTGAAAAAATATGGTATAAGTCCGGATGTAAGAGTTGAGAAACTTACAAGTATAATGATATATAAGGTTTTCCAGGTTATTAAAGAATTATTATCAGGGGGGTAAAAATGGGAATGTGGATAGGGATAAACAGGAAAGCAAGAGTATGTTATGGTTTTGATGATATATCTCTTGTTCCCGGGAAAATTACAATAAATCCTGAAGAAGTTGATATTTCAACTTCAATCGGTCCCATAAAACTTTCAATTCCAATACTTTCTGCTGCAATGGATGGGGTTACAGACCCAAAATTTTCGGTAATATTTGGTAAGATGGGTGGACTTGCTATCCTTAACCTTATGGGAATATACACAAGATACAAAGACCCATACTCAATAATTGAAAAGATAATAAAAAGTCCCGAAGAAGAGGCAACTTCAGTTATACAGGAAATTTATAAAGAACCTGTAAAGGAGAAACTTATAGCAGAAAGGATCGGAGAGATAAAAAAAGAGAAAGTTTTATGTGGGGTGAGCTGTATTCCTCAATTTGCAGAAAAGTATGGCCCAATAGCACAGGAAGCAGGGGCAGATGTATTTGTTGTCCAGGCAACAGTTTTAACACCAACACATCTATCAACAAAATACAAACCATTAAATCTTCCAAATTTCTGTAAATCAATGAAAATCCCTGTAATTGCTGGAAATTGTGTGACTTATGATGTTGCAATTGAACTTATGGAATGCGGAGTAGCAGGTATTCTTGTTGGGATAGGTCCTGGTGCTGCATGTACAACAAGGGAAGTTCTCGGAATAGGTATCCCTCAGGTTACAGCAACATGTGATTGTGCATGGGCAAGGGATGTATATTATAAAAGGACAGGAAGGTATGTCTCTGTAATTACAGATGGTGGTATGGTATCAAGTGGTGATATATGTAAAGCATTTGCTTCAGGGGCTGATGCAGTTATGATTGGTTCTGCTTTTGCAAGAGCAAAGGAATCTCCAGGGAAAGGTTACCACTGGGGAATGGCAACATCTGATGAGAATTTACCAAGAGGAACAAGGATATATGTCGGCATTTCAGGTGGATTGAAAGAGATACTTTTTGGGCCTTCAAAGGTAAATGATGGCTCACAGAATTTAATAGGGGCTTTAAAACTTTCAATGGGGAGTGTTGGTGCAAGGAATATAAAGGAGATGCAGATGATTGAAATAGCAATAGCACCATCTTTTAAAACTGAAGGTAAAATATACCAGATGAGAAATATAAAATGAAAGAGTTTGTCCATTTACATTTGCATACCGAATACAGCCTTCTTGACGGAATGTGCAAGATTGACGAGGTTACAAAACTTGCCCACCAGTATAATATGCCTGCTGTTGCAATAACAGACCATGGTAATATGCATGGAGTTATAAAATTTTATAAATCTGCAATACAGAATGGTGTAAAACCGATAATTGGATGTGAACTTTATGTTGCTCCAGAAAGCAGATTTGAAAAAAAGACACATGGAATTAAAGATGCCTCATTCCATTTAACATGTCTTGTTAAGGATTCAACAGGATATAAAAATTTAACAAAACTCTCATCTTTATCATACCTTGAAGGATACTATTACAAACCAAGAATTGATAAGGAAATCCTTTCAAAGTATTCGGATGGATTGATAATCTTGAGTGGATGCCTCAAGAGTGAAATAAGCCATTACATACTTAAAGGAGAGATTGAAAAAGCCATTGAGATTATAGGGGAGTATCAGGATATTGTTGGAAAGGATAATTTCTACCTTGAATTGATGGATACAGGTATGGAAGAACAGAAGAAGGTAAACAGAGTATTGATTGAATTGAGTAAAAAAACATCAGCAGGTCTTGTTGCAACAAATGATTGCCATTATTTAAGAAAAGAGGATGCCTTCTCACATGAAATCCTTTTGTGTATCCAGACAGGAACAAATATAGAAGACCCGAAAAGGATGAGATTATCAACAGACCAGTTTTATTTCAAAAGACCTGAAGAGATGATATCTTCCTTTTCAGAAGTCCCTCAAGCAATAAAAAATACCATTGAAATAAGCGAAAAATGTAATCTACAGTTAGAATTTGGCAATTACCACATTCCAAAATATCCTGTTCCTGAAGGGAAAAATGAGGATGAATACCTTGAAGAACTTGTATGTGAAGGATTGAGAGAGAGATTCGGTATAGAAGTAAAACCTCCACTGGATGAGAAAACAGATAACAGAGTGATAAAGAGGGTCGTTTATGAACTGGGGATAATAAAAAAGATGAATTTCTCAAATTACTTCCTTATAATACAGGATTTTGTAAAGGAGGCGAAGAGAAGAGGAATAAGGGTTGGCCCTGGAAGAGGTTCTGCTGCAGGTAGCCTTGTTGCATATTTACTTGGAATTACAGATATAAATCCTCTATCTTATGGACTCATCTTTGAAAGATTCCTCAATCCTGCAAGGGTTAATATGCCAGATATAGATATAGATTTCTGTGACAGGAGAAGGGAGGAGGTGATTGAATATTTAAAGGAAAAGTATGGACATACAAATGTTGCACAGATTGCAACATTTGGGACTATGGCAGCAAGAGCAGTTGTCAGGGATGTTGGAAGAGCACTTAAAATGAGTTATAAGGAAGTTGATAAAATTGCAAAACTTATCTCCCATGATGCAGGTGTAAATCTGGAAGATGAGATAAGGAAAAATCCTGAAATAAATAATTTAATAAAATCTGATGAAAGAGTAAAAAGACTTTTTGATATATCATTACAGCTTGTTGGTCTTGCAAGGCATGCTTCAATCCATGCAGCAGGAATTGTTATAACTGAAAAACCAATCCCAGAGTATGCTCCATTATTTAAAGGCCCAAAAGGAGAGATTGCAACACAGTTTGAAATGGAAAGCATAGAGGATATTGGGCTTTTAAAAATAGATATCCTTGGACTTAGAACACTATCTGTAATAGAGGATACACTGAACCTTATCAAAGAAAGAAGGGGGATAGAAATAAAAGAATTTCCCCTTGATGATGAAGCAACTTACAGACTCCTATCAAAAGGAGAGACTATTGGAGTATTCCAGCTTGAAAGTAAGGGCATGCAGGAATTATGCCAGAAAATACAGCCAAAAGAATTTGAAGACCTGATAGCCATACTTGCCCTTTACAGACCAGGTCCTATGAAAAGCGGTATGGTCTCTGATTTTATTGAAAGAAGAAAGGACCCTTCAAAGATTAAATATGACCATCCACTCCTTGAACCAATATTGAAATCCACATATGGAGTGATTCTTTACCAGGAACAGGTTATGCAGATTGCAAACAAAATTGCTGGCTTTTCAATGGAAGATGCTGATATGTTAAGGAAATCCATGGGAAAAAAGATACCTGAAGTTATGGAGCAGATGGAAAGCAAATTCATTGAAGGAGCAAAGAAAAACGGTATTCCACAGAAAATAGCAGAAAAGATATTCAATCAGATTTCAAAATTTGCTGAATATGGATTCAATAAATCACATTCAACAGGTTATGCTTATATCTCCTACCAGACAGCATACCTTAAAGCAAATTTCCCACTTGAATTTATGACATCACTTTTGAACAGTGAGATTGGGAATCCTGATAAGATTGCAGAATATATTAAAGAATGTGAAAGGATGAATATATGGGTTTTGCCACCAGATATTCTTCAGAGTGATGAGAAATTCAAAATAATAGGAAATGATATACTTTTTGGGCTTTCTGCAATAAAAAATGTCGGTTCTTCAGCAATAAAATCAATTATAGAAGAAAGGGAAAAAGCACCATTTTCTTCACTTTTTGATTTCTGTGAAAGGGTGAATTTGAGAGCTGTAAATAGAAAAGTTATTGAAAGTCTGATAAAATCAGGAGCATTTGATTGTTTTGGAATACCAAGGTCACAGCTTTATGCAATGATGGATGAGGCAATTGAACATGGAGCAAAGATGAAAAAGATGGATCAGGCTGGACAGCTTTCAATATTCCCTTCAACTGCAAAAAGAATAATCCCAAAGGTTAACAGAAAAGCAATAAAAAATCTCCCTGAATGGTCAGATATGAAACTCCTTTCTTATGAAAAAGAGATGCTCGGTGTATATTTTTCAAGCCATCCACTTGAAAAATATGTGGATATTATAAAACTTTATTCTTCAATCACAACCTCATCTATTCAGAATATGAAAGAAGGAGAGAAAGGATGGATAGGGGGTCTGCTTGTGGATATAAAGAGGACAACAACAAGGAAAGGAGAAAGGATGGCAATTCTGACACTTGAAGACCTTGATGGTAGAGTTGAGGTTGTCTTTTATCCAAAAGTCTTTGAAAGGGTTTCAGGTTTAATAAGGGCAAATTCAGTTGTATTTATAAAGGGGAAAATAGAAAGCAAAGAAGAGGAGTTCAGAATTATTGCAGAAGATGTGACATCCTTAGAAGGGATTTATGATAAATTGAAAAAATGCATAATAGATATTTCCCTTCCTGTTGATGAAGGAAAATTGAGAAAGTTGAAAGATATAATTTCAGAAAATAATGGGAAAACAGAAATTTACTTAAATATAGAAATTCAAAATAAAAAGATGAAAGCAAAATTAAAAGGGATATCAATTAAACCGACACCTGAAATAATCAATGGAATTAAAAATCTATTTGGCGAAGAATCTGTCAGGCTGGAGGAATAAATGAAACCACCTATAAATACAATCTTATGGAAAGAAAACTCAATTTATATAATAGACCAGAGATACCTTCCAAATAAAGAAAAAATTATAAGGATAAAGGATGTAAAAGGAGTATGCGATGCAATAAAAAAGATGAAAATAAGAGGGGCTCCAGCAATAGGTGTAATGGCAGCATATGGAGTTGCCCTGTGTGGAATAAATTCAAAGAATATAAAGGAGATAAAAAGAGGGATTGAAAAGATAAGAAAGACAAGACCAACAGCTTATAACCTTTTTTATTCCTTAAAAAGGATGGAGAGTATAATTGAGAGGAAAGATTTAAAATTTGAAGAGATTAAAAGACTTTTGATAGAAGAAGCAGAAAAGATTTACAATGAAGACCTTGTATCATGTTATAAAATAGGAGAAAATGGAGAAAAATTGATTAAAAATGGAATGAATATACTTACACATTGCAATGCAGGTGGACTTGCAACAACAGGTTTTGGGACAGCCCTTTCAGTATTCTTCATATCAAAAAAGAAAGGGAAAAAATTCCATATTTTTGTGGATGAGACAAGACCTGTCCTTCAGGGAGCAAGATTGACAACATGGGAACTTGAAAAAGCAAATATACCATATACATTAATCTGTGATAATATGGCTGGATATTTGATGAAACAGGGAAAGATAGATATGGTTATAGTTGGAGCAGATAGAATTGCAAGAAATGGTGATACAGCAAATAAGATAGGAACATATTCATTAGCAGTTTTGGCAAAATATCACAATATTGATTTCTATGTAGCAGCACCTTCTTCTACATTTGACCTTTCAATAAAAGATGGAAAAGATATACCGATTGAAGAGAGAGACCCAGAGGAAGTGAGAGGTTTTATGGGAAAGAGAATATCACCAAAAAATTGCCCTGTTTATAATCCTGCATTTGATATAACACCAGCAGAGTTAATAAAAGGATTTATAACTGAAAAAGGGATAATAAGACCTCCCTATGAAAAAAATATATATGGTAAAATATTAAAGGGCGGTTAGCTCAGCTGGTTAGAGCGTCCCGTTCACATCGGGAAGGTCGCAGGTTCAAATCCTGCACCGCCCACAAAAATGAAAAAAGCAGTCTGTTTGATTTCAGGAGGAATAGATAGTTTTGTATCAGCAGCAATTGCGAAAGAAAAAGGATATGATATTTATTGTCTTACAATTGATTATTCACAAAAAAACAGAAAGGAAATAATATGTGCAAAAAAGATAGCAAAATTTTTAAAATCAAAAAAACATTTAATATTAAAAATAGACCTTTCCTGGACAAAATCAGCCCTCACAGATAAAAGGATAAAAATACCACAGAGTATTCACCATGGAATTCCTCCAACTTATGTCCCTGCAAGAAATACAATATTTATATCAGTAGCACTCTCATATGCAGAAAGTATAGATGCAGAAAGCATTTTTACAGGGATAAATTCTGTTGATTTTTCAGGCTATCCAGATTGCAGACCGGAGTATATAAAGAGATTCCAAAAACTTATTGATATTGCCACAAAAAAGACAATTGAAGGAAAAAAGATTAAACTTGAGACCCCCCTCCTCTATTTATCAAAATCCCAGATTATAAAAAAGGGAATAGAACTTGGACTTGATTTTTCAATTACATGGTCGTGTTATAAAAGTGGAGAAAAACCATGTGGAAAATGTCCAAGTTGCAGATTGAGAGAGAAGGGATTTAAAGAAGCAGGTATCCCTGACCCTCTACAATAATCACTTGCTCACCCTTTCTATATACTCTTTTGTCCTTGGAGAGACTTTGACAATATCTCCTTCTTTTATAAACTGTGGAACAAGTATCTCCATTCCATTTTCAAGTGTTGCGCTTTTCCATGTTGCATCTGAATCACCTCTTATTCCAGAACCTGTACTCACAACTTTAAGTTCAACAGATTCAGGTATAACAACACCTATTGGATTCCCTTCATAAACTTCAATTTTAACTTTCATCCCTTCCTTTAAAAAATCCTTAAATTCTCCAATCATGGAGGATGGGATTTCAAACTGCTCATATGTTTCTGGATGCATAAAATAGAAATTCTTTCCATCTGTGTAAAGGTAATCCATTTCAATCTGTTCAACCTCAACATCTTCAAATTTCTCTTCAGGGCTGACTCTCAACTCCATTGTATGGAATGTTTTTAAATTCTGAAGTTTAATATAGGTGTGGCTTGAAAACTGGGCAGTCCTTGCTTTAACTTCAGCCTCAATAACCTTCCACAAAGCTCCTTTCAGTTTTATAATCTGACCAACTCTTATCTCAGAAGCACTTACCATTCCAATATAATTATACCTACAAAGATAAAAATTTGACAAATTTTAAAAAAGGGGTTAGTATGGAAGTAGAAAGGAGGTGAATGGAAAGTGAGGAAAAAAGGGTTTACATTGATTGAATTGTTAGTAGTTATAGCAATTATAGCGATTCTTGCATCTCTTTTACTTCCAGCACTTGCTAAAGCAAGGGAGAAAGCAAGAAGGGC
>Ga0164318_10002581_pt1 | contig 16887 bp, 15 predicted proteins | sample GuaBasSedimGuay9_FD_113734 | JGI IMG/M metagenome (GOLD analysis project Ga0164318, IMG submission 113734) | Subseafloor sediment microbial communities from Guaymas Basin, Gulf of California, Mexico - Guay9, Core 4571-4, 0-3 cm | ecosystem: Environmental > Aquatic > Marine > Hydrothermal vents...
ATTCACCCTTGACGATAACTGATATTGTGAGCGAATGGATGTTATTTGAACTTCTAAGCGCTGTTTTTTCTTTACGCTCAGTTACCTGCCTGCAGGCAGGCAGGCAGGGGCTCGAGTTTGAGACGGTCTCCAATCGGATGGCCTGTCCGCAATAATATTTTCAAAAAGCTAAACTGATACGAAATCTTATGATTCGTTTTAGAAACAGGAACAGTGCTAAAGTAATCAAGGCCAGGCGGGCAAAGAAGGGGCAGTGGAGAAGAGTGCTGTGTTATTTTTATGGAAGCCTGATTGTATTGTCTTTACTCGCTGGACTTTTCATAGGGGGAACATATTTTTACTTTACAAAAGACCTTCCCAGGATAGGTTCTTTGAAAGACTATCGACCACCGGTTATCACCACTGTGTATTCGGATGATAAACGGAAAATCGCAGAGTTTTTTAAAGAGCGGAGGATTGTTGTTCCGCTTTCAGAAATGCCGGCAACGCTCATTGACGCTTTCGTCGCGGCTGAAGACGCACGCTTTTACAAGCACGAAGGGCTCGATTTTCTGAGCATTGCCCGGGCCTTCATAAAGAACATTGAAGCAGGAGATATCATTCAGGGGGGGAGTACCATTACCCAGCAAGTTGCGAAATCTTTCTTCCTCTCACCAGAAAGAAGTTATTCCCGCAAGATCAGAGAAGCCATACTTGCCTATCGGATAGACAAGGCCTTCAGCAAGGAAGATATTTTATTCCTTTACCTGAACCAGATATACCTCGGTCACGGGGCCTACGGCGTTGAGGCAGCGGCGGAAAACTATTTTGGAAAAACGGTTAGTGAACTTAATTTGGCAGAATGTGCCCTCCTTGCAGGTCTTCCTCAGGCGCCAAGTCGTTATTCTCCCTTATTGCATCCCGAACGTGCCAAACAGCGCCAGATTTATGTGTTAAATCGAATGATTGCTGAAGGTTACATCACAAATCTCCAGGCAACAGAGGCCATCAATACCAAACTTCATATCAAGCGAAGACATAATCTCTACATGGAAGAGGTTCCATACTATACAGAATACGTGCGGCAGTATGTTGAGGAAAAATATGGCACGGATGCACTTTATAAAGGAGGGCTCAAGATCTACACGGCTGTGGATATTGAGATGCAAAAGGCGGGTCGTGCTGCACTAAATCAGGGACTATCAGCCCTGGATAAGAGACAGGGATACCGCGGATGTTTGAAACACTTGAAACCGGAGGAAATTGAAGGCTTTTCGCAGGAAATTCAAAAGGCTATTGAAATAAAACCGTTAGAGAAAGGTGAAACCTACAAGGGTGTTGTAGTTGCAATCGACAATAATGGGGCAACAGCCACAGTTCGCCTCGGGAATGAGCGTGGGCAAATTCATCTGGACGATATGAGGTGGGCAAGAAAACCGGACCCCGAAGTCGACTACCGGCAGGCCAGAGTCAATAAGATAGGGGATGTTCTTCAGGTAGGCGATGTAGTCCTTGTGCGTGTGAAGCAAGATAAAGACGAGGCCGGAAATTGGGGTCTGGCATTAGAACAGATTCCAGTTGTGCAGGGTGCGCTCCTTTGCATGGAAGCTGAGACCGGCTATGTGAAGGCCATGATTGGAGGTAGAAACTTTAAAGTAAGTCAGTTTAACAGGGCCATACAATCGAGGCGCCAACCTGGTTCTGCCTTTAAACCTATCATCTACGCTGCGGCCCTTGATAAGGGATATACACCGGCAACTATCATAATAGATTCTCCAATCTTGTTTGAAGATACTGAGAGAGATTTTACCTGGAAACCAAAAAACTACGGGGAAAAGTTTTATGGCCCGACCCTTTTCAGGACTGCCCTGGCGCAATCCCGCAACGTTGTTACCATAAAAATCTTGAAAGACATTGGTGTTGATTACGTGATTGACTACGCCAGAAAACTTGGTATTGAGTCACATCTTAGTCGTGATCTTTCCATAGCCCTCGGGTCCTCAGGCGTATCGCTGCTTGAGTTGGTTCGTGCTTATTCCGTGTTTGCCAACCAGGGATATCGTGTAAAACCCTGCTTTATCACCAAGATACTTGACCGGGATGGAAACGTTTTAGAGGAACATTATCCTGAAAGCGAAAAGGTGATTGACAAAAGCACTGCATATATCATGACGAACCTCCTCGAAGGAGTGGTTAAGCATGGAACTGGTTGGCGTGTAAAGACGCTCAATCGGCCTGTAGCAGGGAAGACTGGCACCACGAACAACCTCTATGATGCCTGGTTTGTGGGATACACACCACGCTATGTTACAGGGGTATGGGTTGGTTTTGACGATGAAAAGCCGCTTGGGCTCCATGAGACCGGCTCAAGGGCAGCCAGCCCTATCTGGTTGACTTTTATGCAGGCCATTCTTAAAAACAAACCCGTTCGGGCTTTCCCTGTGCCCGATGGCGTGGTCTTTGCCAAGGTGGATGCGGATACCGGACTGTTGGCAATCCCCGAATCAAAGCACACGATTTTTGAATGCTTTAAGGAGGGAACAGTCCCTACGGAATATACAAAAAAGCCCGGTTCCATTACCGAGCAGGGCGAATTCTTCAAATCTGACATGTAGTTAACTATCTAAACTCCACCAGAACCGACGAGTTGCGGGTGGATATTACCTGACTGCTCACGGGCTCACCGTTTAAAGGTTCAGGGTTAACCTAAAATCCGATTCACCCTGTATGCCATATCTTGCCTGGATTAAGCTATCCGAACCCTTCGTCTCTCAACCTCGTCCAGAAAATCCCTGCTCGTGTAAAATAGTTCAAATTTTTCTTCCAATTCCTTGGTCAGGCTGGTCAATTTGTCTTCCGGCAGGGCGCTGCAACGAATATATACATGCCGCCGTCCTTCTTCGGCCGTTTCGCGGGTTGAAAGGATACTTACAATCGATCCCCCGTAAGAGCGAATGACATCAGCAGGCTCTTTTATGGAGCCAGGTCTGTCCTCGAGGCTGAAGGCGAATTGAATCCCCCCGCCATAGACGCCGGCGATATTTATCAGCACCTTAAAAATATCGGTCTGCGTGATAATTCCGACAAGGTCATCCTCTTCGTTGATAACAGGAAGAGAGGAGATCTTATTTTCCAGCATGAGAACAGCAGCAAATTCCACGGTCTCCTCAGGCCGGACAAAGACCACGTTTTTGGTCATGATGTCAGAAATTTTCATAGAAGACAGAAGATAATTGAGTTCATAGACATCCAGCGTTGTTGCCTTTGATGGGGCAGCATCTCTTAAGTCCCTGTCGCTTATAATTCCTACAAGCTTCCCCCGCTTGTTCAACACAGGGAGGGAACGGATTTTTTTCTCCTTCATCAGGATAGATGCCTTCATTATAGAAGTATCTTCACTGACCGTAATTAGCTCGGTCGTCATCCACTTTTTTACTAACATCAGTTTTGCCTCCCTTTGCGTTAGGATGTAGAAATTCCAAGAAGTAGAATCAGGTTCCCAGGTAGGCCTCTCTTATCTCGGGTAATCCCTTTATATCTTCTGGTTTTCCTTCCGCTTTGATGACGCCTTCATGCATGATATATACATAGTCTGAGTTATTTAAGGCGGCATCTGCATTTTCCTCGACAAGGAGGACCGTTAGGCCTATTTCGTCTCTCATTTTTTGTATGGTGTCAAACACCAACTGTACAATCAAAGGAGCTAAGCCCTGACTTGGTTCATCAAGCATTATTAATTCGGGCTTCGTCATTAAGGCCCGGCCTATAGTCAGCATTTGCTGCTCACCACCGCTCAAAGAACCGGCCAGTTGCCTATGTCGCTCTTTCAGGCGGGGAAACAGCGAATACACAAGTTCCAAAGATTCCTCCTTATGTGCAAGCGCTTTCTTCACATATGCGCCCATGACGAGATTTTCATGTACACTCATATTAGGAAACACATGCCTTCCTTCAGGCACCAACGCGAAGCCCATTTCTACTTTTTTATGGGTAGGTAGTCTTGTGACATCTTTGCCTCTATAAGTAATCGTACCTCCCCAGGGCTGGATAGAGCCAAACACAGTAGTGAGAAAAGTGCTCTTGCCGACCCCATTGGGACCGAGGAGTGCAGTTATTGTCCCTTCTTTCACTTGAAGGCTCGGCTTCCATAAAACCTGCATGGGGCCATAACCTGACTCGAGCTCTTTTACGATAAGCATCCTTATTCCTCCGGGGCACGACCGAAGTATACCTCCACAACCTTTGGATCTTCTAAGGCTTCTTTCGTGGGGGCATCAACTATTTTAGAACCTTGGTGCAATACGATGACCTTTTCCGCCATCCCGACTACCGCCCGCATGATGTGCTCAACCATGGCAACGATGCCTATTTTCTCTTCAACTGCTATATCCTTGATAAAAGCTACCATTTGGTCGATGTCATTCGGGTGCATTCCGGCCATAGCCTCGTCCATAAGGAGGAGCTTGGGCTTCATTGCTAAGGCACGGGCAATCTCCATCAGCTTTTTCTCCACAGGGGTCAGTGTACCAGATGGCTTATTCCTGTGGTCCTGAAGTCCGACTCGGTCAATAATATGATCTGCTATTTTCAGGGAGGCATCTACGCCTACTTTCCCGCTGAGGGAACCGAACATCGCCCCAACAGCTATGTTTTCTCTTACAGTGGCTGAGCTGAATGGCCTGGGAATCTGAAACGTTCGCGCAATCCCTAACCTTGCCCGTTTATATGGCGGGTAATGTGTTATATCCAGATCATCGAAAATAACACTTCCTTCTTCCGGGAAGTAAACCCCGCTGATAACATTAAAAAGAGTAGTTTTCCCGCTGCCGTTAGGACCCACTATTCCGACAAATTGACCGGCTTCAATCTCCAAGCTTACTTGATTCACGGCGACCAGACCACCAAAACATTTCGTTACATTTTCCAGCTTTAATAAAGACATATCCTGACCTAAATAATAAACCGTGCCAGGGTTGAATCCCTGAGCTTGCACTTTAACATCCCGACAACCCCCTCCGGGAATAACACTATAATGATGATAATAATTGGCGCAAAAATAAGCAATTGAAATCCGGGCAGGAGAATGGAAAGATAATATTTAGAGATGCCATAGATGAGGCCTCCCGCTAACGGGCCAAGGAGGGTGCCTGCTCCACCAAGGAGAACGATAATAATAGCCTCTACAGTATAGTGGATCTCAAAAACCTCGGGCGGAAATACATAAGGGGTTTTTAAGGCCCAGGAACTAGCCCCGACAAGACCTGCGAAACAGGCGCTTGTGATGAAGGCTATGATCTTGTATTTGGTCGTATTGATTCCCATCACCTTTGCAGCATCTTCATCTTCCCTCAATGCGGTCAGGGCGTAGCCGATCTTGCTTCTCATATAACATAAGGTTACAACTGCAGCTAACACTGCAATGACAAGAACTATAATGTCAGCCCCATAGGTCATTAGACTGCTGGCGGTTTTTCTTCCAAGGATCTGGTTGAGCTCGGCCACAAATATGATACCCTCCGAACCATTCCATATCCTCGCACCTTCAATAAAAAACCTGAACCCTTCATTTACACCTATTGTGGCAATAGCGAAGTAAGCCCCTCTGAGTCTTAGGGCGACTGCCCCCACAGCCATAGACAACAGGGTGGACATCAATAATGCAAGGATAAAACCGATGATGATAATCCATATACCGAGTCCTTCGATATGGGCAAGTTTCGTAATTGCCAGGGCCATTCCGTAGGTCCCGACACCCATAAAGGCAACATAACCAAAATCGACGTATCCTGTCATGCCGAGGAAAATATTAAATGCCTGTCCCAGGGCACTGTAGAAAAGAAGCATAGCCACCAATTGCCACATCCCGGAGATGTTTCTGCCCACCAAAAAGAGCACAAGGTATGCTGCAAATACAGGTATTAAAGGATAATATTTTGAAATGTCTTTTTTCATTTTGTAGTTAGCAGCCCGGTCGGTTTAATAAGAAGTATGGCCAATAAGATTACAAAAGATAAAAATCTGGTTAGGGCAAATGGTTCTACGCCGGGAATTAGGTTAAATATCGTGTATGAGCCATTCTCTATGAGCCCGAAGACCAATCCGCCGAAAAAGGCCCCATAGGGAGATGAAAGACCGCCCAGGACTGCAATCACAAAGGCCTTCAGGGTATACCCTCCTCCCATGTAAGGATTAATACCAACAGGGATAAACATAGTGAGAAGGACACCACTTGCCACGGTGAGCCCAATTCCCAATGAAAAGCTCAAGGCATAGGTTCCCCCAACATTTACACCGCAAACCCTGGCGCCTTCATCATCCTCCACCACACTTCTCACGGCTGACCCTGCCCGGGTCTTCTTGAACCACAGGTAGAGGAGAAGGGCGATAATCACGCTGCCGAGACAGGCATAGAATTTTGTCATCGGCAACACTGTTACACCAAGGTTAATTTTTCCCACAACCCAATTATAGCCGCGAAATTCTGACCCAAACATCAGTTTTACAAGTTCCTCAAGTAAGATCCCAATGGAAAAAGTTGCCAGCAGGGTAGCAAGTTCAGGGGCCTTGATTAACCTCCGCATGGTTGTATAGTAGAATACGAAGCCCAATCCCATCCCTACAGCAAAGGCAACAGGCACGGCAATTATTGGATTGATTCCAAGGGTATTGAACAGCCACAGGGTGATGAATGCTCCCACCATGATAAAGGCCCCATGGCCGACATTTACGATTTTCAGAACACCAAAGATAAGGCTTAGACCCATAGTAGCCATACCATAAACTGCACCCAAGACAATTCCCTGGAGAAGATTGCCGGTAAACTGTTCTAAGAACATTCTGTCATTTCCTCATAATGATTGCTTGTAAAGGGTTCCTCTTTAGGCAAAAATCGCCCCCCCAAGTTTTTTTGTTTTAGAGGGGGCGACTATGTTTTTTGTTTTTGTTATGGGACTGCTACCTTCCCTTTTGCTTTTTCTGCGAAGGTAGGCATGGGGTAGTAGGGTTTACCGGTTTGGGCTGCTTCCGGCCAGACTATAACTCGTTTGCCACCTTGCCACTGAACATCGACCATCGAATGGCCGACCTGTAGTCCTGTATCGTCAACATCCCAGCCTCCATAAAAAGACATAAACTTCAGGTCCCCAAGGGCCGCTCTCACTTTATCCGAATTAAGGGAATTCGCTTTCTCAACAGCCAGTACGTAGGCTAACACCTGAGCACCTGCCTCTGCAGCGTGATAATCCGGGATGATGTCTTTGCCGAGGGCCTTTTTGAAAAGGGCTACAAATTCATCCTGGCTTGGCCCGATCCAGGGCAACCCCACCTTTTTAGCTTCTTTTTTCGAGTATTTTACCCCATATTCCCAGTGCGAGGGGCCCATAACACCTTCTGCCATATTTGTTAAAGCTTCATAAAAGGCCGGCAGTGTTGCAGCTGCGATCAGGGATAATGCTTTGGTATCTATGCCCAGATCAGCCATCTGCCGGTTAAAAAGCTGGCCGTCTTCAAAGTGACCACCGCCGAGAATGAAATCCGGTTTGCTTGCTTTCAAAGCGGAAAGCAGAGGTGTTAAGTCTGTTACACCTTTTGGATATGTACGCTTAAAAACAACATTAAACCCGAGCTTTTTTGCGTGTTTTTCTGCTCCATGCATCACCATTTTTGCAAACTCGGAATCTTCATAGGCGAGGGCAACCTTCTTGGCTTTGGGATCAATCTTGTGGATCATGTCAAGGGTTCCCTCGTGATAACGGGACGCAGGCCCGATGGTTTGCACGGTATACCTGAAACCCTGCCGGAAAATCTTGTTGTTCGCACCTCCATGGTCCATATAGAGCATCTTATGACTTTCGGCCACAGGGGCACCTCGAAGAGTGAGGCCTGAGCTGTATGGGGCAAAAACAACGTTGACCTTGTCAACCGTGATGAGCCTTCCGATAAGACTTGTTACAGTCTCTTTTCTCGACTCACAGTCATAATACTTGTATTCGAGAGGAACTTTTTTCCCTGCTACTTTTACACCACCATAGGTCTTGTTTACCCAATTGACACAGGCTTTTATTCCCCCAATGGCTTGCTCCCCTGCCTTTGCATACTTCCCAGAAAGGCAGGCCGGATGCCCGATTACAATTTTTGATGCCGCCAAGCTATTGGTCACAAAAAGAAAACCAAACATGGCAACGAAAATTACAAACGGAATTAGATACGTTTTTCTCATGGTAACCTCCTTTTTTTGTTTGTTATTAACAGCAATCTTCTGGTAACTGTTTGAAGGGGATACCGGTTACATATGTATTTAGTTCCGCTTCGCTCCTTCCAGGGCATAGGCCCCATAGGCCGGAGGGAGTAAAGGAATTTTTATCTTTTACATCATTCCCTGAGGGTATCAGTTTAGATTTTTGAAAATATTATTGCGTATGTCTGTTTTTTAAAAGAGCTAAAGTGTTACCCCTGAGTGAGGTTGAAATAACATAAAGGTATGACTGTGATTTCAATAGGTTGTAGAATTTTTCAGACGTCTAATTATATAATATCCCACTAAATCCTACACGGGATGCTCCTGCATAATAGATAATCTCAGATTTGTCAAGGATTAGACCGCAAGCAGAGCTCTGGGGACTTGTTTTTTAAGTACCACTACTCGACCTTCCAGGAAAGAATCTGCAGCCCGGCGCCGGTTCTTTCAGTTATACCCGTTACCCTCTTTATCATCGACCCCTTAAAACCATCTGATCGGATCTCAAAGTAAGTGCTCCTTGTGGTCAGCAGACTGTTTGCCCTGTTTTTCTGCTCCTGAGTCATATCCGACAGACCGGGATATTTTTTGTAATCTGACAGGTCATTTTTCTTGTTTTCCCGGTATTCAAGCCAATCTTCAACTCTGTCCTGATCAAGTATATATTCGGAAAGAGCCTTCAATACCAGAGGCTCGGCCGTATTGATATTGATCTTTCCGTCGCCATGTGGGGAGAGGTACCTGGAAATGCCTGGCTTTTCACCATTTCCATGAAAGAGGTTATTTGTCATGCCTCTGACCGGAATCAGGTCCTCAATGTAATCGAGGGGGCGATTTCTGCAAGCATAAGGGTTTTCCAGCCCTTGATAGTAACTGTTTTCGGCACCATATCCCGGCCCTTCCGTAACATCGTTGTCTGAATCGATCCAATCCTTGATAGCGTTCACAATATTTACTGCTGTTCCTTCCTCGAGGCCGAATTCCGGCAACTGCAGGAATTTGATCAAAAGGTCCCTCTGGACATTGTTATAAGTTCCGTCACTTTTGATCAGCTTGTTGATCTGAATTCTCCCTGAGTGGTCTGAGACCTTGGCCTCAAACCTTCCTTCGCTGAACATCGCAGCCGAATTTCCTGATAGCGTTTCAGGATCTGCCCAATCTTCGTGCAGGGTATCGATGCTGCTTTCCAGCTTGTCTTTAGCAAGAACTCCGAGTGCGTAGTTGAAACCTGACCTGGCGACACATCGGAGCCTGATTCCATCCCGCATGTTTGCCGCTGCTTGCAGGTCACACCGTGTGAATGTGTTAAACTGGAGAGTCAATGCAACAATCAGGCTGATAACCAGGATTGTGAGGATAAGCGCCACGCCCCTATCATCTTTGAGAAACTTTCTTATAGGAATCCTGTACCCCATTTCCTATCCTTTACTGACCGGAAGAGTGGTAGCTGTCATAAATGTAAATGGTTCTTCCGGATGAAGCGTATTTACAAACTGGAGCGTTATCGAAACCCTCCTGGGGATATTACCCTTAAACTCATCGCTTGTCGAATCCCAGTTATCATGTGGTTGGCCGTCTGAGTCGTAATAAGTAAATTTGACAGAAGTCAGGCCATTACACAGTTCGAATCCCCCGGTTCCTTTCTCAGGCGATTCTCTAAACACAGGTGTATCCGTACGGTAAAGAACAAAACTACTTTCTTCTTCATTTTCTTTAACATAAAAACTTATCTCCGCCGGCCCGCAAGCCTTGTCCTCATCAGCAAAGGTGAGATGAGCCAGAGAAGTGAAGCGTAGGCTGTCTGCATCCCGCCCCTCAATTTCGTTGTGCTCGCCGACAAATTGAAATGTTTGAAACGTACCTCCTCCTGGTTCGTGCGCTTTTACTTCTTTAGGAAGGCAGGCAGACTCCAGGTCCTGGGTCATTCTTTCCATGGCAATACGGGCCATTGCATAGATGTTTGCCTGAGACTCGGTATTCTCCATAACCCGAAACGTCCCCGTATAAGAGGTAAAGATAGTGGAAAGAATGGCCGCGAAGATAAAGATAGCGATCAGGATTTCAAGGAGGGTAAAACCGGCTGTGTTTGTTGGTTTCGTCGAGTTCAGTGGTTTATCTTGTCAGTTGAAGTTTTTTGAGTAACACTTTAGCTCTTTTAAAAAACAGACATACGGAACGGACAGCCCATCCGATTGGAGACCGTCTCAAACTCGAGCCTAACTGAGCGTAAAGAAAAAACAGCGCTAAGAAGTTCAAATAACAGCCATTCGGTCACGATATCAGTTATCGTCAGGGACAAATATCCACCCTACTGTTTTTTCTCAACGCTCAGTAATCCTCTCAGACAGTGAGCCAGTCTCAAATCGGATGGCCTGTCCGCAATAATATTTTCAAAAATCTAAACAGATACTTTTTCGAAAATATTATGGGTGTTTTTTGAACGGGCTGAAGATACCCTTTATCAAGTTTTTGTAAAAAATCGATAAAGCCTCAGGGCATACTGATACTGGTCATCCTCGCCCCAGGAAACTATTAGATCAATTTGTTTTAAGTGATCTGAAATCTCTTCGAGCTCATCAAATGAGGTATCAGTCACACGCAGGTTCCACCGGTAACCAGGGAAGTCCTCACCGAAATCGCCCGAACCGGAAGTAAGATCTCCTATTTTCTCCGCCTCTATTTCAGCCAGCTTATCTTGCGCCAGCAGAACTGCCGTGGTGCTGAACTTTGCCTCGGTGGCCAGCGACACGCTCTGGGACTGTGAGCCAAGCACAGCCGTCAGAGCAATTGCTATTATCGCCATGGCGACCATGACTTCTAAAAGTGTAAACCCAGGTGATTTTTGAAAACGGACTGAAATCATGTGCAATATACTCAAGATGCTTCAAATTCGACATACCCTTTTAGGACTTTTACCTTTGTGAGGAAAGGGCTCAAGAGAAGGCTAAACTGTCGGCCGTCTTCTGCCGACAGATGGATAACTGAATGTTCGACGTATCCGTTCTTATCAAAGCGTATCGTGGCCTTGCCTATTCTCTTTTTCCCTTTTTCCCTCCGCCAGATATCGACTATCCGGACGGCGTCCGGAATCTCAAAGGCCTTCTCGCCGGCCAGCGCCCGTTCTTCAGCGGTCATGCCGTCCGTCTCTATCCAATACCTGTTTGATTCAAAGTCAAAATGGAGCATATAGACTTTTTGTTCCCGGATTGCCTCGCTTTTCAAGGCCGCAATAGTCCCTACCATCCGGCGCACCGTCGTTTTGAGTTTATCGGTCAAGAATGCATAGCGGAATTTCGGCACTGCCAAGAAAAGTGTCAGTCCGATTAGGAAAATGACAACAGTCAGTTCAATGAACGTAAACCCTTTGTTTGCAATCTTCATCTTAAGAGATGGAGCGAGCGCCCTGACTTCTATTCAAGCTCCCAGCTGTTTATATCTTCATCCTTGCCTTCACCTCCGGGTTCTCCGTCCGAACCATAGGAAGAAAGATCGTAGTCTCCGTGTATTCCGGGGCACAGATAAACATACTCATGGCCCCAGGGGTCCTTCGGTACCTTTCCTTTTTCCAGGTAACCTCCTTTTCGCCATGCCTTGGGAAGCTGGCCCACTGAAGGAGGTTCGACCAGGGCCTGAAGACCTTGTTCCGTGGTTGGATAGCTCCCGTTGTCGAGCTTGTACAATTTGAGGGCAGTCTCAATGCTCTCAATCTGGACCTTGGCCTTCATACGCCTGGCCTCTTCCGGTCTGCCCATAATCCTGGGGACAATCAGCCCTGCGAGAATGCCCAGAATTACCATGACCACCATGAGTTCGATGAGTGTAAAACCGCGTTGTGCTTTATTCTTTCTCATAATGCCTCTCTGGTAAAATCATGTACAAGAAAAATTGGAGTACTCGTGTTACTCCACCTCCCCATCACTCCATCACTTTGCTTTCTGTTGTTTTCAGTGAATCATTTGATTCATCTCAAAAATTGGAAGCAATATCGAAACAACGATAAACCCAACAATAAGGCCCATGAACAGGATCATTACCGGCTCAAGCATTGATGTCATGGCCATGACATGAGATTCCACATCTCTTTCGTATGTATCGGCAACCTTGTTCAGCATCGCCTCAAGTTCGCCGCTCTGTTCGCCGACAGAAATCATTTGAACTACGATGGATGGAACCCACGGGCTTTGTGCAAGAGATCCGGCAAGGCTTTTGCCGGCCTGAATTTCCTCCATCGCATCGTCGATCATCCTTGCAATGATTACATTGTTGACAATATTACGTACGATTTGAAGGGCGGATATGAGTGGAACTCCACTCTGAAGCAAGCTGCCGAGGGTTCGGCCAAATCTGGCTACGGCTATTTTGTTGTTCATGGAACCGAAGACCGGTATGCGAAGCTTCATCTTGTCCCACATGTAACAGCCCTTCGGCGTTTTCTTGAATTGCTTTAATGCCATGACAACAGCCGCCATTATCAGGAAAAGAATCCACCAGAAGGACTTCAAAAAATTGCTCACGCCGATCAAGATCACGGTGGGCAGGGGAAGGACCTGGTGCATTTCTTTAAAGATTTGGGTGATATTCGGTACAATAAAAGTGATCAAGAAAAATAAGACCAGACTTCCAATAAAAAACATAAAAATTGGATAAGCGAGAGCTGCCCTAAAACGTCCTTTCAAGGTCTCCTGGTGCTCACCAAGATCTGCCAGGCGTTCTAGGACAAGGTCGAGAGACCCAGAAGCCTCTCCTGCCCGTACCATGTTGATATAGACGTTTGAAAATATCCTCGGATGTCTCGATAGGGCAAAGGCGAGACTGTTCCCCTCGTTCACCGATTCTTTTATCTGGGCAATGATCTTTTTCAGGAGCGGGTTTGTGATCTGGGATAATAACCCATCCAGGGCCCCCACCAATGGCACACCTGCTGATAGCAGGATGGATAGCTGCCTCGTCATCACAGAAATCTCACCGGCCTTAACCCGCTTTAACAGGTTTGAGACAGAAACCCGAGCGGATGAGGCGCCCTTGCGTACCGCGACGGTAGAGGTCTGCTTTACCCCTACCGGAAATATGCCGGAGTCCCTCAGCTTTTGGCGCGCCGCGACTGCGCTGTCGGCATCAATGATGCCGTTTACGTTCTTGCCAGAAGGGTCAATGGCTGTATATTCATAAACAGGCATGGTCTGTTACCACTATTTCTTCAAGTAAACCAGGTACTCCTGATTTCCCTTCGGACCAAGAATAGGGGAGGGAATGATTCCAGACCGGCGCAGACCAAGGTCAACAAACATATTCCCAAGTTCCTTGATTACTGTTCGATGCAGCTTTCTATCGCGCACCACGCCCCCTTTGCCTACCAATCCTTTTCCAACTTCAAACTGCGGCTTAACCAGGCAGATCATATGGCCAGGGCTTTTAAGAAACTTTAAGACAGCAGGGGCAACAATTTTAAGAGAGATAAACGAGACATCAATACAGACCAGGTCCACAGGTTCCGGGATGGCCCGTGCATCGATGTAACGGATGTTGGTCCTCTCGATGACAGTGACACGCTCATCTGAGCGCAGCTTCCAGTGGAGCTGCCCGTAGCCCACATCTACCGCCGTCACATGCCTCGCCCCCCGCTGGAGGAGGCAATCGGTAAATCCCCCCGTGGATGCACCAACGTCTAAGCATTCTAAATTGGTAACATCAATTTCAAACGCCTCCAGTGCCGCTTCAAGCTTAAGGCCGCCACGGCTGACATATGGCATTCCTCTGCCTGTGATTTGAATGTCGGCATGCTCGGAAACCAGGCTGCCGGCTTTGAATACCGTATGTCCATCGACAGAAACATCGCCCGCCATGATCATAGCCAGGGCACGGCGGCGACTTTGAGCAAGCCCTTTTTCAACCAAAAGGGTGTCCAAACGTCGTCTGGGCACCTTCATATGGTTGTCGGCCTTCATTTTTTTCCGTTCATGAACTTTCTCACGGCATCTGCAATGCCACGGGCGTCAAGATGATGTTTTGCACGCAAAATCTGCTGAGTGCCGTGTTGTACAAAGACATCCCGAATGCCAAGTCGTAAAACGCGATTCCCCGTAACGCCCTCATCTGCCAGGCACTCAAGCACGGCACTGCCAAAGCCGCCATGGATAACATTTTCTTCGACCGTGACAATGTGCGGGATTTCCGTTGCCAGTGAGGTAATAAGATCCGTATCGACAGGCTTTGCGAAACGACTGTTGACAACCGTGGCCGAGATATCGTGAGATTCAAGTTGTTTTTTTGCCTCAAGTGCAGGCATAACCGCGGCTCCAATGGCGAGTATGACAACGTCAGAACCTTCGGTCAGCACCTCCGCTCTGCCTATAGGGAGGCTGTGGATCGGCTCATCTGTACTCACACCAAGACCATGCCCTCTCGGATACCTGAATGCAATCGGGCTGTGATGTTTCAGGGCAGTCTTCATCATGTGGCGGAGTTCGTTTTCATCCTTCGGTGCCATAATTACCATATTCGGCAAACTCCGCAGGTATGCAAGATCAAACAGTCCATGATGAGTCGGCCCGTCTTCGCCGACGATACCGCCCCTATCCACAGCAAAAACTACGGGAAGGCTCTCGAGGCAAACATCATGGATAATCTGGTCGTAGGCTCGCTGCAAGAAAGTGGAGTAAATAGCTACCACCGGGAGAAATCCCTCCGTGCTCAAGCCTGCTGCAAATGTTACGGAATGCTGTTCTGCAATGCCGACATCAAAGAAACGCTCAGGAAACGCCTCGGAAAAAGCTTTCAGCCCGGTTCCTTCCGGCATAGCTGCTGTAACCGCTACAATTTTCTCGTTTTCTCGTGCAAGTTCAAGAAGGGTCTTACCAAAAACTTCTGTATACGTAGGGATTTTGTTCTCGGCTGAGATCCCCTTGCCTGTTGCGATTTCAAAAGACCCTACCCCATGAAAATAGGAGGGATTGCGTTCTGCAGGTGGATAGCCTTTGCCTTTTTTTGTTAAGACATGAAACAGAACAGGTTTACGGATCTCCTTTACATTCTGCAAGGTGTCAATCAGGTGGTCGAGTCTATGTCCCTTAATGGGTCCAAAATATTTGAATTTGAATGCCTCGAAGAGCATCCCTGGCGTGATAAAGGTCTTTAGCGATTCTTCTGTTCGCTTGGCCAGATTGTACATATCATCCCCGAATTTTGGAACAGACTTCAAGAACTCCTTGAGTTCTTCTCTCACGCGTATAAAATGCTTTGCAGAAAGTTTCCGGCTCAGGAACGAAGACAAGACCCCTACGTTTCGGGAAATCGACATCTCATTGTCATTCAGGACAACAATAAGGTCCTTTTCAAGGTCACCCGCTTGATTCAATCCCTCATAGGCAAGGCCGCCGGTCATGGACCCATCCCCGATTACAGCAACAACCTTGCCCGTATCGTTTTTCAGGCACTTGCCGCATGCCATGCCGAGCCCTGCAGAAATAGAAGTGCTGGCATGTCCAGTAGAAAAAGCATCATAGGGACTTTCGCTCATACGAGTAAATCCGCTCAACCCCCCATATTGTCGCAGCGTATCAAACCTATCTTTCCGCCCTGTGAGAAGCTTGTAAGCATAGGCCTGGTGGCCAACATCCCATATGATCTTATCTTTGGGTGGATCAAAGACGTAAAGGAGGGCTATGGCCAATTCCACCGCGCCAAGGCTCGGCGCCAGGTGTCCGCCCGTTTTTGACACTGTCTCAACAATTACCTTACGAATCTCCTTTGCCAGTTCTGACAACTCTGCGGGTTGTAATTTTTTAAGGTCTTTTGGAAGATTGATTTGATCTAAATATGTCATTTTCATAACACCTTAGCTCTTTTAAAAAACAGACATACGGAGCGGACAGGCCATCCGATTGGAGACTGGCTCACTGTCTGAGTTTGAGACGGTCTCCAATCGGATGGCCTGTCCGCAATAATATTTTCAAAAAAGCTAAACTGATACTCATTTTCAATCTTTATTCTAAACCGCAATGTCTCCGGAACTTTGAACCTCAGTATTTATCTATTTCTTTCAATAACATAGCGCGCGATTGCCGCAAGGGCTTCTCCGTTCTTGCCAAAGATTCGAAGCTCTTTCACAGCAAGATCTACCACTTTGACAGCATGCATCCTCGCATCCTCCAGTCCCATCACGGAGATGCTGGTGGCCTTCTTTTTCAGCTTGTCACTCCCTACAGGTTTGCCAAGGGTTTCAGGTTTTCCCTCAATATTAAGTATATCATCAGTTAGTTGAAAGGCAAGCCCGATATACCGCCCATATGCCTCAAGAGCGGCTATTTCTTCCGCGCTACCTCTACCAAGGAGGGCACCAACCTTCAGAGAAGCTTCAATAAGAGCGCCTGTCTTAAGCCGGTGGAGCGTTTTAAGTTGCTCAGGGATGATACTTTTCCCTTCTGAGCAAAGATCCATCATCTGGCCCTGTACCATCCCTTCACATCCGGCAGCTCGTGCTATGATATAAATTACCTCCAGCCACTTACCTTGGTCGTTTGACTGCTGTTGTCCGGTAGATGCCAGCAGTTCAAACGCAGCAGTCAATAAGGCATCCCCCGCTAATATGGCGGTGGCCACATCAAATGCCCTGTGACATGAAGGTTTACCACGTCGATAGTCGTCATTGTCCATAGACGGAAGATCATCGTGAA
>Ga0164318_10002582_pt1 | contig 16884 bp, 14 predicted proteins | sample GuaBasSedimGuay9_FD_113734 | JGI IMG/M metagenome (GOLD analysis project Ga0164318, IMG submission 113734) | Subseafloor sediment microbial communities from Guaymas Basin, Gulf of California, Mexico - Guay9, Core 4571-4, 0-3 cm | ecosystem: Environmental > Aquatic > Marine > Hydrothermal vents...
CGATTCACAAGACCCAGATTGAATTCTGTAATCATATCGAGAAGCTGCAGGATTTCCGGCTTTTCATCGGCCATATCCAGTATTGAGTTCTCATATCCATGAATATCAATCAACTTGAGAAAAGTATGTCCATGCCCGATATCAGCACTGTTGAGACTTTTAAAAAAACCCACAGAGCTCTTTGAAGATGCAGCCTCCCCCCAATTAATCGGAGACCAATGTGTTGTCTTTCCCGGATCCGGAGGATTGTACTTTTTAAATTCATCCCAAGTTTCAAGAGGATGTTCAATAACCGCACCAATTATACCATCATCATTTGTCTGCCACTTACATTCCCAGGGATCAATAAAAAGATGATTTTTCCGAGCATAATCAGGGAATTCAGGATTGGTGGTGTTTTCAAAAGAACTCAGATCTGGAAATAAAACGGGGTGAGAAGCCATGAGACAGTAGAGTTCTTCATTATTATAATGGTGCCAGCATGAGTCGTTAACATGAAAAATCATAGGAATAGAATCCGGATGATCAAAGTGAATCGCTTTCAATAAATTCATACGAGTGCTTATCAAGCCAGTGCTCCTTTCCCTAAATACAAGAAACTAAATGATTTTCTCCAACTTTACGCCATTACTGTAGATATAAGCAAATAAAATGTTATAACAAACAAATCCTTCTCAATTCACCGATGGTATTATTTTCGTGCGTACGTGTGTTACACGTTCATTAAATTTTTCTCAAAAAAGAAGGGAGTTTAGGATGAAGAAAGTCTTTATCTTATTTACACTTATCGCATTGTTAGGTGTAACTTCGACAATGCTTTTTGCCAATGGGCAGAAAGACAGCGGATCTGAAAAAAGCTCGGTTACGTTCTGGCTGGCTGACTATGAAGGCATCGATCATGATTATGTAAAAGAAATCGAAGCCGCGTTTGAAGCAGAGAACCCTCAATACGATCTGGAACTGCTCGTTGTTGACTGGAACGCTTTGAATGACAAGCTCACCACTTCACTGGCAGCAGGTACACCTCCGGATGCCTCAATTATCGGTACAAGGTGGATTCTTGAATACATGGATCTGGGTGTAATCGTACCCCCTCAGGATTATGTCTCTAAATCCACATTTGATAATATTGCCCCTGGTGCCATGGAAGCTGTCGTTGACGGTACCCTGATGGGGATTCCTTTCGCAGCCGGTTCCAGATTCCTTGCAATCAACACTTCCCTGACTGATAAAGTTCCCTCAACAATGGAAGAGCTTGAGCAGTATGCTATCGAAGCAACAAAAGATGGTAAATACGGTCTGATAATGCCCGGTGGAAAACACTCCGAACTTACTGACTTTGCGTATTATTTCTATTCAGCCGGTGGTGATTTTTTTGATATCGGCGGTAAGAGCACTGTAAACTCAGCTGCTGGTGTTAAAGCCCTTGAATTTATGGTTAAACTGGCCAATGAAGACAAGGTTGTGCAGGAAGGTTACCTGTCTCAGAGTAGAAAACAGGCACAGCCTATTTTCATGGGTGGAAAAGCTGCTTATGTAATGATCGGTGCCTGGGCTCAAACTGAATACGATAAAATGAATGCTGATTGGGATATCAAGTATGCCCAGATTCCTCCTTTTGCCGGAAATGATCCTGCACCGCTTATCATTACCGACTCAATTGCCCTCTTCAAAGATGGAAAAAATCTGGAAGGCATTGGTAAATTTATCGATTTTCTCTACCAGGACAAGTGGAAAGCACCTCTGGACAAGCAGATGGGGTTCCCGCCTGTAACTATTACGGCAGCTCAACGTCCAGAATTCCAGACTCCGATGTATGCCGCAATGGCCGAAGCCAACTTGAATGCTAAAGGGTGGCCTCTTGTTACCGGATGGCCTGAAACTTCCAGCATCATGTGGGATGCCATTCAGAAAGTAGAACTCGGACAGATGTCTGCACAAGATGCTCTGAACGAAGCTGCCGCAGCTATCGATGCGTTGTAAATAACGAGTCGACTCTGATTCTGTTTTTCCAACGAGGGGGGGGAAGGATTCCCTCCCCTTTTTTATATTCTTTCTGGAGTGTTTACATGAGCGATACAACGTTGACTCTACGTAACAGGAAAATAAAGGGAGAAGCGGCACTGGCTTATGCGCTTCTTGCTCCTGCTGTTCTACTGATGCTTATCTTTATGGTTTATCCAATCTTTTATGTTTTTGTTATTTCACTTTTCAAGACAAATAAACTGGCCAAAATCCAAAGCTTTGACGGATTTAAAATCTATGCTGAATTGCTTTCATCTAAAGATACATGGATTGTAATCGGCCGTTCCATGCTGTGGACGGTGCTTGGTGTTACCACGAAAACGATATTCGGACTGATTATAGCTCTTTCCCTGAACGTAAAATATGTCGGACGTAAAATCTCCAGGCTGCTTTTTATTGTACCCTGGGCCAGTTCCATCCCGATCAGTGTTATGCTCTGGCAATGGGTTGTACATAGCGAATTCGGTTTGTTGAATCATACTCTAAGATTAATTGGTGTTATGAATCCACCCGTCTGGCTGGGACAGGCAGGGACAGCTTTTCTTTCCTGTATGTGGGTAGATATATGGCTTGGCATTCCATTTATGGCTCTTGTATTTCTAGCCGCTATGCAGGCTGTTCCTCAAACTCTTTATGAAGCAGCTGAAATTGACGGTGCATCAAGATCTCAAAAATTTAAATATGTAACTTTACCGGGAATTGCCGCAATATTACTGGTTGCAACCCTGCTCTCCAGTCTCTGGACTTTCAATGACTTTAATACAGTCTACATCCTGACAAAGGGAGGCCCTGCAGGATCAACAAATATCCTGATTACCTATGTCTATATGAATAGTTTTGAGTGGCTGAAGTGGCAGAAAGCTTCTGCACTGTCAATATTCACATTTCTGATTTTATCAACTGTAAGTGTCCTATACGCCAGAATATACTTTAAAAGGGAGGAAATGTAGATGGATTTAACTAAAAAAAACCGCATAAGAATAACAAATTCATTTGTTATCCTTCTTACAATGGCGCTTCTGCTGCTTATGCTCTTCCCATTCTTTGTGATGCTGGTCTCTATGCTGAAAACATCCAAAGAGATATACCACATCCCTCCATACTGGCTGCCGAAACATCCCACTTTAAAAAACTTTTCATTGGTTTGGAACACTTTTCCACTGGCCGCATTCTTTAGAAATTCACTCATCATTGCGTTGGGAACTGTTGCTCTCAATACGTTTATCAGCGTACCTGCTGGATACGCTGTTGCCCGGTTACACTTCCCTGGTAAGAAATTCATACTTTTTGCATTTCTGATAACTCAGATGTTTTCACCGGTTGTCGTGGTAATCAGTCTTTTTAAAATCATTATAAAAATTCACCTGATTGACACTTATCTCAGCGTCATTATAGCAAATGCGGTTTTTACAACACCTTTTGTGATATGGATGCTGAATGGATATTTCTCAGGAATCCCGAAGGGAATAGAAGATGCCGCCAGAATTGACGGCTGCAGCAGAGTAGGAGCCTTACTGCGTGTAATCCTTCCCATTGCTGCCCCGGGCCTTGTTACCACAATCATTTATACATTTATCTATGGTTGGAATGATTTCATTTTTTCTCTGTCTTTTCTTCAAACCGGAAATAAATATCCCCTCACCATGGGGCTTTATCAGTTTGTCGGAAGATTTGCGATTCAATGGGAACAATTATTGGCAGCTGCATTTCTGGCAATTTTACCGGTACTGATACTGTTCTTTTTAGTTGAAAAACAGCTGGTATCCGGGCTTGCCGGCGGCGCGGTAAAGGAGTAATTCACCATGTCAAACAAAGTAAAGATCGGTATTATCGGCCTGGGCTTTATGGGCACCACCCATTTCCAGATTCATCAGAAACTGGGGAAATCAGAAATTATCGCAGTAGCCGATGTGGACGAAAAGAAACTCAGCGGTGATTGGAGTGATGTTGTCGGGAACATTGGCGATTTCGACTATTCAAAACCTATAAATATGGACGGCATAAAAACCTACAGCAATGCTATGGATCTGATAAACAATCCAGATGTTGAAATGGTAGATATTTGTGTTCCAACATTTTTACATGAAAAATATGCTGTTGCAGCCTTGAAGAACAACAAGCATGTTTTCTGTGAAAAGCCCATAGGTAGAAATCTGAAAGATGCTGAAAGAATCACGGAAGAGGCCGAAAAAAGTGTCAGATTCTTTTCTAACGGACTCTGCGTCCGATACTGGCCGGAATACCGGCATGCCTTTGAACTCTATACATCAGGCAAACTCGGTAAGGTTAAAAGTGCCGTCTTTAAACGCGTCTCACCAAGTATTCACGATAATTCATGGGAAGACTGGTTTATGAAGGAGAAACTCAGCGGTGGAGCTCTTCTGGATCTTCATCTGCACGATACAGACCTTGTCAGGTACTTCTTTGGGAAACCTGTTTCGGTAACATCATTCGGGATGGAGGGGTTCAGATCAGATTCCGGAATCGATCACGTGGTTACCAATTATGATTTCGGTGATGGAACCCTTATCATGGCCGAGGGAGGATGGGATCCGGCCAAAGCAGCTCCATTTGAAATGAGCTTTCAAATAGTCTGCGAAAAAGGAACCATACGGCTGTCAGAGCAGGGCTATAAAATCATACACGAAGATGGAAGTATTGAAGAGCCTGAACCAGCTACTGAGGAATTGCCAACAGGCTGGCACGTTGAGATTGATTACTTCCTTTCCTGTATTATAAACAATGTACAGCCTGATAAGTATCTCAGCACTGCAGAGATGCGAGAATCTATGGCGATAATTGAAGCAGAAGAATTATCAATTAAAGAAAAGCGTTCTGTAAAGATTGTTTATTAGGGAGGTGACAAATGAAATACTACAAAGCCATCAACTATTGGGTACTCGGCGGTTTCGAAGGGGAAAAGTCACCTTACCAGGCGATTGATGATGCAGCCGGCTTTGGTTTAGACGGAATAGAACTGACTTTCGGTGATTGCATCAAAGAAGATATTACCTCGGATGAATGCGGAAAAATCAAATCATACGCAGAACAGAAGAATATCGGCCTGAAAACAATGGCTGCCGGATTCTACTGGGGCTGCTCTTTAGGCTCTGATGATCCTGAGGAACGCTCTAAAGCTGTTGATTTCACCTTCAAATACATACAGGTTGCCTCATGGCTTGGAGTGAATAAGATACTGGTTGTGCCAGGTGCAGTGGATGTGGCCTGGGACGATTCAAGACCGGTAACCTCTTATGCCGATGTTTGGAAGTACTCAATTGATTCACTGAAACAGGTATTGGATGCCGCAGAAAACAGCAATGTAACAATCTGTCTGGAAAATGTCTGGAACAAGTTCCTGCTATCACCGATTGAATTCAGTTTTTACCTTGATCAGTTTGATTCTGATTTCATCGGAGTTTATTTTGATGTCGGTAATTCCATGCTGAATGGATACGCAGAACACTGGATCGAGATTCTGAAAGACAATATCAAAGCGGTACATTTTAAAAACTTTAAAAGAGATGATTGCGGTGGAACACTCCACGGATTCGGAGAGAACATTTTAGAGGGAGACGTCAATTATTCAGCTATTTTCAGGGAATTGAAAAAAATTAAATACTCAGGACCGATAACTGCTGAAATGATTCCATTTTCCAGGCTGCCGGATCTTGTCCTCCCTGATATGAAACTGGCCGCTGACACAGCAAAGAGTTTAATCACACTGCTCAACGGATAGACCGTTTATATAAGTACACATAAAGGTATGTTATGCCAAAGAAAGTTTTAGCTCTTCATTGCCACCCCGACGATATTGAGTTCATGATGGCCGGCACTCTGTTCCTGTTAAAGGATGCAGGCTTTGAGATTCATTATATGAACATGGCCAACGGCTGTTATGGAAGCGCTGTATATTCAAAAGATAAAGCTGCAGTAGTACGCCGGGATGAGGCGATACAGGCCGCCAGGTTCCTTGGTGCCGATTTTCATGAAAGCATCACCGATGATTTAGGAGTCTATTACACTCCTGATTTAATTAGAAAGACCCTATCTATAATCAGGACTGTTGCACCGGATATTGTACTTTTACCCTCACCGGAAGAATACATGGAAGATCATATGAATACCTGTAGAGTTGGCGTTACTGCCGCATTCTGCAGGGCAATGCCGAGTTTACAATCTATTCCTGATGTTGCGCCTGTAGGGAATGATTTAACAATTTATCATGCAATGCCCTACGGTCTGACAGATGGGATGAGGAATAAAATCATCCCTGATTTCTATATTGATATTGAAAGTGTCATCGAGAAAAAACGGACAATGCTCGGATATCATAAAAGCCAGAAAGAATGGCTTGATGAGAGTCAGGGAATTGACTCTTACCTTGATACAATGCAGGAAATGAGTGCCTCTATGGGTAGTAACTCAAAAACCTTCAATTTTGCCGAAGGCTGGAGAAGGCACTCTCATATCGGATTCTCAGCAAATGAGATGAAACCATTAGAAGAAATTCTTTCAAAAAAGATTGCCATTCTGCCTGAAAACAATAAAGCATAATGAATACACTATCTGAGATCCTGGCTATTTTTTTCAGTTTCAAACCTTACGTGATGCTGCCGATTTTAATGCTGGCAATTGCCTTGATTGTAAGGATGAAGCTCTCATCTGCTTTATCATCCACACTGAAACTGGCTGTCGGATTTGCCGGTATATTTATTGTTTTTGCTTTCTTCGTAGACAATATACAGCCTGCAGTAAAAGCCATTATGACGGTCAGGGGATTAGAATTCCCTGTTCTGGATGTGGGCTGGCCCCCACTTGCAGCAATCACCTGGAGTTCCTCAATTGCTCCCATCTCAATACCACTCATTATCATTATCAATGTTGTTATGATTGCAACAAATACGACAAAAACCATCTATATCGATATGTGGAATTTCTGGCACCTGGCTCTAATGGGAGCATTTGTTTTAAATGTGACTGAGAACTTTTTTCTGGGCATTTCGGCTGTTGTTATCATTACCGTTTATACAATAAAAATGGCCGATTGGGCCGCTCCTCATCTTGAGACTCAGAGTGATTTACAGGGAATTACAATTTCACCGATTTCTGTTGTTGGCCTGCTTCCATTCTCAGTAACAATGGACTATATCTACGATAGAATCCCCGGATTTAAAAACCTCAATTACAACCCTGAAAAGGGAAACAGCAGGATTGGGCTCTTCTCTGAGCCAATGGTTATCGGAATTATTATTGGTGTTCTTCTGGGTATCGCTTCAGGATATTCAATAAAACTGATTATGGAGCTGAGTGTACACCTTGCAGCTGTGATGTTCCTGCTGCCGAAATGCGGCGGTCTGATCGGTAAAGGTATTGAACCGATTTCTCAGGCCTTGAAAAAATGGATTGAGAAAAGATTTCCCGGAAAAGATAAGCTTTATGTTGCTGTTAATCCTGAAGTCCTGATGAATAATAAATCTGTAATGATCAGCGGCTTGATTCTTATGCCGATAGCTTTGTTAATCGCTCTGATTCTCCCGGGAAATAAAGTACTGCCCCTCGGGGACCTTCCAAATCTTATTTCAATCATATCGGTTACCGTACTGGTGAGTAAGGGCAATGTTATCCGCAGCATAACAACAGGGATACCGATCGTCGTCACATTCCTCCTGATTTCAACAAAACTGGGTGGTCTTATTACCAGACTCTCTGCTGAAGCAGGAATGTCATTCGGTGAAGGACAGGAGATTACGGCTTTCACCGACGGTGGAAATCATTTCCGTTTTTTCCTCTTGAAAATTTATGAGGGAAACTGGATTGCAATCGGGATAATCCCGGTTGTGGCAGGAATGATGTATCTGAGTTACCGAAAAGCTGAGAGCCTTAAAGTATCCGTTTAATAGATATGAATCAATCTAGCCCCCTGAGTCATCCGAAATTCATTGTTATAGTTTAATAAACAATGACCCTTTTTCAGCTGATCTATAACAGGCGAAAAGAAGTTCCAGGTTATGAATAGCATCCGAACCGTCTGTAAACTTTTTCTCTAGAACTGACTGTGCATGACTACCGATCTGCAGCTGATAGATGTTTAAACGCTCTCCAGGATCTATATTGTCACTCACTAAACCGGTGTCCAATTCCAGCCGAAGCCGTACCGGATCTGAATCATCTCCAGACAGCTGAAAAAGAGTTCCAAAAGATCTCAGTACTGCATTAGAACCATATACTTCATAGCCCAGATTTGACAATGTTCCTATAAGACCTCCCCGAGGCTGATTAAATGCAACCCGGGCAGATCCAGTTAAACCTCGACTTGTTTTGAACTGGATAAATGCTCCGTTTTCAACATTTATATCGAGTGTTCGGGGCGTGAGAGAGCAGGCAATTTCTGTAATCTTATCAATAAGAAGGTATTCAGCCATATAGAGACAATGTGTTCCAACATCACCCAGAGGTCCGCCAATTTCCTCAGGTTTTGCACACCTCCATGTTTCAGCTTCTTCCATGGTGGAGCCAAATAGAAACTCCATATGAAGAGATATGTCATTTACAGCTCCAATTTCACCATTCTGAATCAACTCCTGAGCCTTAGTATTAAAGACATTTTTCATCATCATATGATCAACTGCGAGGCTCACATTATTTCTTTTTGCCAAGTCCCGCAACTTCCGAGCGTCGCTCAGGGTATGTGCAATTGGTTTTTCAATTAAGCAATGCTTCCCTTTATTAATGGATTTTTCGGCTATTGCAGCATGGCTGGAATTGTTGGTGGCAATAAATATCGCATCTATCTGCTTATCATCCAGAAGTTCGTCAATGGAATCATACCACTTAAGACCTAATGCCTCGGCAGAATAACGCCTGGAAGAATTTATATCAGTCGCACCAACCAATTCTGCGAGAGGATGTCCACTAAAACGAGCTACATCCAGGCCGAATCCTTCTTTCGCAATCCTGTTTTCAGCGATTCCACCAAATCCAACGATACCATACCTTATTTTTTTCATTGTCCTTCCTGCATTTCACTAATTGAGGCAAGAACTATTTCTGACATTGTTTTTAATTGTTCTCTGCTCAGCCCATAAAGCGGAAGATGAGTAAACCGCCTGTTAAACACCTCTTCGGTTACAGGACAGGATGCTTCTATAGATTCAATATCATAACCAAGCTGCTTCAATATTTCAAATTTATACAATGGGGCAAAATGTGGAATATTCGTGAGTCCACGATCGGTCATCTTTTTTTTAAGAACCTGAACATCACCGCCGGCCTTCTCCGGATCTATCTGAAGCAGATATAAATGATATGTAGATTTAATTTCATCACTGTCTAATTTCTGCGGAATTATAGCCGGATTCGTACTGAATATTTTCGTTAGAAACTCCGCATTTCCCCTTCTTTCTCCAATGATGTCATCAATTCTTCCAAACTGCCGTAGAAGCCCAAGGGCTTGAATCTCAGTTGATGAAGAATTCCCCGGTGAGAAATAACCGTATTTTCCCTTTACTGCTGTAACATCATAGAGCCAGTTCTTTATGGCTCTTGACATATCAAGCCCGAGAAAACGGGCTTTTTTCAACTCTTCACTGAATGGGAGAGTACAAGTAACAATACCACCCTCACCAAAAGAAGTTATATTCTTCACCTCATGAAAACTGAAGGAGGCAAAGTCTCCGATTGTTCCGATTTTCCGCCCTTTGTAAACGGCTCCAAAAGCATGTGCGGCATCTTCAAGAACAACAATATCATGCTTTTTAGCCAGAGCCATAATCGGATCCATATCAACAGGCCAGCCGCCGATATGCACCGGGATTATCAGCTTGGTTTTACTGCTTATCTTTCTTTCTACATCAGTCGGATCCATATTCAACGTATATGGATCGACATCTGCAAATATCACTTTTGCCCCGACGGAAAGAGGGTATGACATAGTCGCAATAAAAGTTATTGCAGGGACAATTACTTCATCCCCTTCTTTCAAACCCGCATATTTCCCTGCAATCTCAAAGCCGGCGGTGGCATTTGTAATAAAGGTACTGTCCTTAATACCCAGATAGCTGTCAACTTTCCGTTCAATCTCCTGAACCTTATCTCCGAGAGATAGTTTACCGGGAGCAGAACCTAATCCTGAAAGAGTTGTAATTGCTTCTCTGGTTTTCTCGAAAGCTGTTTCATACGCTGCTCCATCACCTTGTATCAGAAAACGTACAAACTCCAGTATGTCCTCCGGACTGTAATTTTCGCCAACTGCAGCCCATGGAACCTGAACCTCACCTGTATTATACCTGAAATCCGAACTGTTCTTATCCGACATGCTCAATGCCCACCTTTTATGATTAAAACTTCTATGACTGATTCTAAAGGGATACTGAGTTCAATGCTCTATATATTTCTCTCCAATGTCTGGATTATTTTACGATTTGATGATTGGAATTCAGAGGGGGGGAGTCCCTCGTGTTTACTGAAAACTCTATTGAAGTAGTTATAATCTTCAAATCCCACAGCATGAACAATCTCTTTAATTGTCAGATTTGAATTCAGGAGTAGTTTCTTTGCTGCATCTATTCTGGTTTTTTGAAGATATTTACTGAATGAATATCCGGATATGTCCTTGAATAAAGAACTGAAATAGTTTGAGGACAGGTAAACAGACTCAGCAACATCATTCAGATTTATCTTTTTATGATAATTATGTCTTATAAAATCCTGTGCGGTTTCCACCCTATGACTGTTTCTGTCCGGCTCAGATTTCCTATAATCCCATTCCAAAAAAGATATTTTAAGCTTCTGTAATTCATTCTCGAGTTCCATTTCTTTGTTTTTATATTCAAGTATTTCTTTATCTTTTTGTAATACTTCATTCTGCAGATAGAATTCATCTTCTACCGAGATTATGTAATTCGACATAACATTCAGAAGATCGACTCCGATAATCAGCTTATTTACATCCAATACTCTGGTATTAAAATATGCTTCCTTCAGTTTTTTATATGGTATTCCTGTCTGTTCAACCTCTTTAAAAATACTTTCAAACTGGTTCTCACCTGGTTTCGTTGTTAAAACCTGGCCCGTAAAGATTGAACCGATCTCAACGCCTTTATACTCAAGATTTATAACTGCATTTGTCAATCCCGCATGGCATTCATAAAGGCAATAATTCATGTCCTTTTTTGCTTTGTCCAGAGCATCACGATCACTCTTAAGACAACGTTTCAATCCTTCTGATGTTGATTGAAGAAGCTTGCAATACTCATTTCTTTCAAACTTGGGATAGAAATCATATTGCCCCCTCTTCGGATGGAAGAAAGATATTATCAAGCCGGTATTCTGATAGAATACTTTTCGGAGTTCATCAATAAAGCCAAGCTTATCCAGGCTGGTAACAACCCCTTTTCGCTTCTTCATTTACAGCTTCCTGTTATATTGATCGGTCTCTTGAATCATCTACCCGGTGGTCTGCTATATTCTAGCACAACAAAAAAGAGCGATGGAATGGATTCCTTAAAACCTGTAGAATACTGTCCATGCCCAAAACACCTCAGACATCCGCCATAAGATATATCAGCCACGGTGCAAACGATCTTTTCTGGTTCATTCTCCCCCTTGTATTGCCACTGCTGTTGGTACGGTACAACCTTTCATATGCCCGGGCCGGTGGTATCCTGTCTTACTACCTGGCAATTACTGCGGTCGGATCGTACTTTATGGGGAAAATCTCCGATTGGATACCAAGACGACTCATCATGGGTATCGGTTTCTACATTGCGGCTGCCGGCCTGATAGCCGCTGGATTTGCCGGAGGCTTTACATCTTTTCTCATCTTTCTGGCAATTACCGGTCTGGGCGTAAGCACCTTCCATCCGGCCATGTATGCACATATAGACGAAACCTTCAGAGAAGGAAAAGCAAAGGTTCTGGGATCTTATGAAGCTTCCGGGACAACTGCAATCCTTTTAATGTTCCTTATTAACGGTGCATTGCTGGGAACTATCGGCACCCGGGGCGTAATGACAATAACCGCAATACCGGCTTTGATAATGGGCACTTTACTTATAAAGACCAAATCGATAGATACCGGTACACCACGGATTAAAAAATCATCCGGAAACATAAATCAGGAACAAGGGGAACATCCGCCGGTTATTCTCTTTATACTATTTCTGCTCAGTATCGTACTGAGAATTGCTTCGGTAATGGCCATATTGAACTTTCTGCCGACTATTTTCACCAATCATTTCGGTTTACAGCCCGATCATGCAGCCCTGGCGTCCGGACTTTTTTTTGCAGGTGGGATTGCCGGTTCTCTTGCCGTTTCCCACTTTTCCAGATCCGACCGTTCCTACCGTGTACTGGTTTTTGGATCTCTTCTGCTGGCTCCTCTTATTGCCGCGATGGCTTTGGATGTACCAATGGTGTTTCATTACATCACGGTAATAATACTTGGCAGTATTGCGTCCGGATTAGTAATAAATCAGAATCTGATTCTTACTTCACTCGGATCCAGATTCGGTAAAGGTGAGGCTTTTGGAATCCTGATGGCTGTGATGACTCTTTCCCAGTCAATCAGTCCGGCTCTTTTCGGTCTGAGTGTCGACAGCTGGGGATTTTCAACTTCCCTTCTGATTTTCTCCTTCCCGGTATTGGCCAGTGCCGGTCTGCTGTTTATCCTCTCAAAACACATTTTGAAAGTTACCAGATTGTAGTATTAGATATCCGATGATTCATAAATATATTTAATAATGACAGTTACTTCGATATAGATTATGATATGGTATCGGCCATCTGAAAAAAGGAATATATTCATAAAAAAAATTGCCTTACTGCTTGTTGTCTCAGCCCTTCTTGCCCCTTCTGTATTTGCCGCTCCTTCAGATGAAGAAGTTGAAGAAGCTTTCTCCGGAGTATTCGCCGCTTACGGTGCCATCTTTCTAACCTCCATAATGGGACAGACCATCACCGGGATAGCCATGGATATGAATATGGAAGTCACCCTTAAGGGTTAAGGGGGGCTCTGTCAGTCGTCTGGAAATGCAGGTTAAAAACGAAGAACTGGTAATGATGAAAGCTAATGGTAAGAATTATGACTATCTCAAGGATGCAATGGATTTCTGAAGACCGATGATTTAAGTGGATTACATTTTTGCAATATTGAGAACTTTGTTTTAGAATTATTGGGAATGCCGGATTAGCAACACTTACCGGCTATAAGGATGATACGATGAAAAAGACAACACTGATTCTCGGTATAGTCAGTATGCTGACTATCTCGGTTCATGCCCTTGATATTACTCTGGAGTCAGCCGCAGAGCTGGCTCTGGGGAATAACAGGGCATTAATGGCCGGTTACTCAGATCTGAGGATACTCGACCGAACCAAGCGTTCCGGCTGGAATGAATTTTTACCTGAAATTTATGCAGGAACCGGTTTTTCAAGACCCAACCAGCCAATACTTTTTGTCCCCGGAATGAACAGTGATTGGAATTACAGTATTGCCATTGGAGGTTCACTCAATCTTTCCGCTTCTACGGCTTACCGAATCGGTGCCAGCCGGCTGGCATGGGAACAGGGTCTGATTGGAATTACCGAGTTCGAACATGCCCTTGTGAGAGATGCACGCAAGTCTTTTCTCGGCTTGTTACTCCTGAGAGATACCATCAGTATTTATGAACTTATGGTGGAAACAGCCGAGGGCCGGTACAATCGCGCCGCCCGGCGTTTTGAGCTCGGGGATGCCAGAAAATTGGATATGCTCAGTTACCAGGTAGCCTGGCAGAATATGCTGCCGCAGCTGACAGACCTGAAAAACAGCTTTGAAATAAGGCAGCTGGAATTCCGGCGTTTACTGGGACTTGATGAAAAAGATCCTGTGGTACTGATCGGTGAGATTCAAGCCGATGAGCAAAGCTGGGATGCTGCCGCACTGATTTCTTCCCGTCTCTCAAGACGTTACGATGTTCAATCGGCTCAGAAGAATATAGAGCAACTGAAGAATGAGAGGGGACGAAGAATCTCCGACGGACTGACCCCGGCTTTTGTCTTTAATTACGATTACGCTCCCTCCTGGGGTGATCCCTTCGATGGTTCCTCAACACGCTATGATGGCGGGGTACTCTATCTCGGTGTTGCAATGCCTCTGGATGGCTTTATTCCCAATTCTAAAAAGAGCCTGGCCATCCGGGAAATGTCGGACAAACTTGAAGCAGCGGAACTCCGATTTGCTGACTCACTCCAGGCCGGAGCTATTGAAATTGAATCCGCCGTCAGGAATTTGAACAAATCGGCTTCAACTCTCCGTTCTCTGGAACTCAATGTGGAACTGGCTGTGGAATCATACGATCTGGTGTCCCGTTCATACGATGTAGGTGAGGCTGATTACCTTCAGGTTCAGACCGCAGATGATGAAATGAATACTGCCCGCATTCAACTTGTTAATGAAAAATTCAATTATTCAGCAGCTCTCCAGGATCTGGACTTTGCTATTGCCAGCACACTGGATGTTACTGCCGCATCAATAGAAGAGGAAGGATCCAATGAATAAAAAGACAATTGTAAGAGCCGGGATGGTCCTGGCCGCCGTAGTGCTGGTTATTGTTGTAACCCAGCTTGTGAAACGATCGGGTGGTACCGTGGAATTAGAACCGCCTGTCCGTCCAGTAAAAACCATGCTCGTCGAAAACACGCCGGCCCAATTCCGGCGGGTGTTTCCAGGTAATCTACAGGCTTCAGAAACTGCTGATCTTGCTTTTATCACTTCCGGAGACCTGAAAGAGCTCCCGATAAATGAAGGAGATAAGCTGAAAAAAGGCGATTTAATTGCCCGACTAGATGCCCGGGATGCCCAGAGCACCTTTGATGCCGCACAAGCTGATCTTACCCTTGCCAAAGCTGAACTCGATCGGAATCAGACACTCTTCGATGAAGAACTCATCTCAGAGGCGGAGATGGATATCAAACGCCGAACCTTTGACGTTTCCATGGCAGCCTACAGAACGGCGTCCAAGGCGGTAGAGGATACCGAGATAAGAGCACCCTTTGACGGTATCGTAGCCAAGCGCTTCGTTGATAATTTCGAGAAGGTTCAAGCAGGACAATCCATTGTTACCTTCTTCAACCCCTCAGGAATCGATATCACAATCGATGTCCCTGAGTCGGTGGTGAGCCTGATCCCCCATTATTCCTCTGAAATGTCCGCCGTTTTCCAGCAGAACCCGAATATTTCCTATCCCTTAACCGTTAAAGAGTTCGCCACGGTGGCAGATCAATTCACTAAAACCTATGCCCTTACTCTCAATATGGACCGACCTGAAGATATCCTCGTTCTGCCGGACATGACCGTCACTGTGAATGTGGACTTCACCCGGAAGGCTGTTATTGAGGACGAGGACTTTCTGGTACCCTCCACAGCAGTCGTTTACGATGTGGAATCCGACGGTTCGGTTATCTGGATTCTCGACAAATCTTCCATGACGGTGAATCCCAGAACAGTAGTGGCGGATCGAACTCAAGGCGGTGAGATTGTGATTCTCGGAGGCCTGGAAGTGGGAGACACAATTGTCACTGCCGGCGGCGGATTCCTGAACCCGGACCAGGAAGTCCGGATTTTTGAGCAGTGAGCGAAGACGTATGAATATTGCTGAATATGCCATCGAAAAAAAGGTGGTGATGTACATTATGATACTGGTTCTCCTGGTTGGAGGCCTCATTGGCTTTAATAAATCAGGAAGGCTTGAGGATCCGGAATTTACCATCCGGGAAGTCAAGGTGATAACATTCTACCCCGGAGCCACACCGGCAGAAGTTGAAGAAGAGGTTTCGGATCTTATCGAAAGCGCGGCACAGAAAATACCTCAGGTGGAATGGGTGGAGTCAGAATCGTCCAACGGCAAGTCCGAGGTGACGGTCACGTTTTTCCAGGGCATCGACTCCGAATCCTATCGGCAGCTGTTCGATGAACTCCGGCGGAAAATCACCGACGTTCAATACCGGCTCCCGCCGGGAGCCCAGACATCCTTGGTTAACGATGACTTCGGGGATGTATTCGGTATTTTTTACGCCGTTACCGGCGAAGGATTCACAGATAAAGAGCTCTACGACTTCTCCGAAGATCTCCAGAAAAAACTTCTTCTGGTATCAGGAGTCTCCAAGGTAGAGCTCTGGGGCTTCCCCAAAGAAGTCATCTATGTGGAGATACCCCGATCCACGATGGTGGACATGAAACTCTCCCAGGACCTCCTTATCAGCATCATCCAGGATCAGAATCTGGTGGTTGAGGCAGGTGATGTCGTGGTGGGCGACGAGCGTCCCATTTTCCGTGTAACCGGCGACTTCGACTCTGTTGAAGCCATCGGAAGCATTCGTATCCCCTCGCCTGACAGCGGCGGAACGACACAGATATACCTGTCGGATATCGCCGAAATTTATCGTGATTACGAGGAACCCCGAACCAGACTGCTCCGATTCAACGGCCGCCCGGGTATCGGTGTTGCGGTGTCGGCCATCACAACCGAAAACGTGGTGGATGTGGGGACTCGTTTGAACGATGCAATCTATGAAATTCTGGAATCCACACCCATCGGGATCGAAATCGAAGCCATATACAACCAGCCTGATGCAGTGAATGCATCTGTAAATAATTTCGTTTTAAGCCTCTTTCAGTCGGTGGCCATCGTTGTCGGACTGCTGGTGATTTTCATGGGGGTACAGAGCGGCGTCATCATCGGCTTTATGCTTATGCTCATCATCGCCGGCACCCTGTTATTCATGTTTGTCTTTGATATTACCCTTCAGAGAATATCCCTGGGTGCCCTCATCATTGCCATGGGAATGCTGGTGGATAACTCCATTGTCATCACCGAC
>Ga0164318_10002583_pt1 | contig 16882 bp, 16 predicted proteins | sample GuaBasSedimGuay9_FD_113734 | JGI IMG/M metagenome (GOLD analysis project Ga0164318, IMG submission 113734) | Subseafloor sediment microbial communities from Guaymas Basin, Gulf of California, Mexico - Guay9, Core 4571-4, 0-3 cm | ecosystem: Environmental > Aquatic > Marine > Hydrothermal vents...
CAAGCTCAACCCTGAAACCGGCGAGGTGGAGAGCGCCGGCACCGGAGCGGGCCACTTAGGGAGCTACCAGCTTGTGCGCTACCTTCCGCACGGGAGGGCCTGTGCCGTGTTAAATCCGTATTATACAGTGCTCTTCGGGGAGGCGACGGAGAAGCAGAACAGGGTCCTCGGCGAGATACTGCAGAGGGCGGGGTTCGTGGAAGGTGTGGACCTGGGGAAGCTCGGAGGGAGGAGGCTCGCCGAGGTGGTAGCGGGTGGGATGATAAGATTTTCTAAGAGCATAGGCTTCCCCACGACCTTGAAGGAGGCGGGGGTGCCACCGGAGCAGGTGGAGGTGATGGCCGAGGCCTCCAAGGACCCCCAGGTGAGGATGAAGCTTAAGAACATGCCTGTGCCCCTGGACGTGGAGGACGTGGACCGATTCATAAGGCCCACCCTTCTGGCAGCTTACGAGGGGGACTTCGACCTCGTGCCCGAACTGAGGAAATAAAGATGGTGGGCGATGCTGGAGTTGAACCAGCGACCTCCTGCATGTCAAGCAGGCGCTCTGACCTCCTGAGCTAATCGCCCACCGAGGTATAATATAATATAAACCTCCCCGAAAGTAAAGAGCTTGGACACCAGCATGACATCTTTTTTTGGCATTTCCTTCGGACACCCTGCTAACCGTCCCGAAGACAGAATACATCCCACCTTTCCCTCTGAGGGGACTTGAGAACATACTCCTGCTTTTCCTCACTTGATTTTCTCCCGAGTTGTCCTCCACGGGAAACCTCTGGGATTTGACTCCGAAGGTTGACTTACCCATCGAGAGTTGTTATCTTGAGGTCCGTCCTGAGACGAGAGGCTGCCTTACGGCCTCTTCTCCCTCGAGAAGTTCTCGATCGAAGGGACGAAAGGTGAAGTTGCTCGCCATTGCGCTCGGGTTGGCCTTAGCCTGGGGGGTTTCCTTCTGGGCGTACCGGCGCACGAACCCGCCGACGTCGGCCGCCCTCAGGAGGCTCCTGCTCGTCCTTCGCCTCGGTGGCATCACAGCCTCGGTCCTCTTCGTCGTGGAGCCCGAGGTCGAGTGGAAGGGAAGGAGCTACGAAAGGCCGAGGCTTGTCCTGCTCGTGGACGGAAGCTCCAGCATGAAGTTCTACGGAAGGTCCGAGACACTAAGGAAGCTTCTCGCAGGACCCCTCGCCGAACTCGGAAGGAAGGCCGATGTTGAGGCCTTCGTCTTCTCGGGGGACTGCCACCCCCTCGGCCGGAAGGAGCTTCCCTCCCTCCTTCCCGAGGGCTCCTCTACCGACATAGGTGGGGCGCTGAGGTACCTGAAGACCCTGAGGAAGAAGCCCGATGCGGTAGTCCTCCTTTCCGACGGGGCGCACAACCTCGGCGAGGACCCCTCCCTCCCCGCCCAAGGACTCGGCGTTCCGGTCTACCCCTTGGGCATAGGCATCTTGCGGAAGGCGAAGAACTTACAGATCGCCGACCTCAGGGCGGACCCCATAGTCTACCTCGGAGATACTCTCAAGGTCGTCGCCTTCCTCAGGGCGTGGGGGATGGAGGGACGCAGGGTCTACGTGGAGCTCGTCGAAGGTGAAGAGGTCCTGGACCGCAAGGAGGTGAAACTTCCGGGAGATGGCAGGGAAAGGGAGGTGCTCCTCTCGGCCCGTCCTGCCGAACCTGGCCTCCACACTTACGTCGTCAGGGTACCTGCGTCCGAGGGGGAGGCCTCAGGCAAGGACAATTCGAGGCTCCTGAGGATTTCCGTCTCTGACAGGAGGGTGCACGTCCTCCTTCTGGCCGGGTCCCCGAGCCCTGACCTCGCCTTCCTCAGGAGGCTCTGGAAGGAGAACTTCAAGCTCGACACGTTCGTGCTGAAGGACGGGGGGTACTACGGGGGGAAGTCCCCTCCCAGCTCATTGGAAGGTTACGATGTGGTCGTGCTCCTGGACTTCCCCCCCGGTCCCCTCGCTCCCCTTTCGGAAGGTCTGCACAGGTTCGTGAGGGATGGTGGGGGGCTGTTGGTGCTCGGAGGCCCGAGGGCCTTCTGCCCCTCCCCCTTGGACGACCTCCTCCCCATAAAGCCCTCCCCCGAACCCCTCCTCTATGAGGGAAGGTTCGTGCCGGAGCGAACCAGGTCGGGAAGGGTACATCCGGCGCTCGTGCTCTCGGACGACCCGAGGGAGGACGAGGAAATATGGAGCGAACTTCCCCCCCTTCTGGCCTGGAACCTCACCGGCCCCCCGAGGGAAGGAGCCCAGGTCTGGGCTGTGCATCCGGGGACGGGAAGGCCCGTCATGGCGTTCCGGACCTACGGAGGGGGGAAGGTGGTGGCCTTCGCCTGCGCCACCTTCTGGAGGTGGGACCTGATGATGTGGGGGACCGGGGGAACGAACGCTGCCTTCTCCCGGCTCTTCTGTGGACTTATAAGGTGGCTTTCTAAGAGGAGCCTGGGGGTGGAGATAGCCCCAGAAAGCTCGGTATATAAAAGCGGAGAGCCGGTGGTCTTCTCGGGAAGGGTCTACGACAGGTTCTCCAGGCCGGTGGAGGGGGCAAGCGTCCTCCTGCGCATTGACGGGAGGAGCCTGCCCTTTAAGGAGGAAGGTTCGGGCAAGTACAGCCTCACCCTCCGGGGCCTTCCCCCCGGGGAGCATCCCTTCGTCGTCCTGGCCAGAAAGGGGAGGAAGGACCTGGGCAAGGCGGAAGGGTCTTTGCTGGTGGAGCCGTTCTCCTTGGAGGATATGAGGCCCGAGGGGGACGGGAGGGTCCTGGCCCGCATAGCCGAGGTTTCGGGAGGAAGGTACTTCACGGACGTGGACTCCCTCCTAAGTTACATAAACCTGGAAGGGAGGTACGTAGAAAGGACCTACAAGCTCGGGTTCCGGAGGGGATGGGAGCTGCTGCTCGCTGCGGTGGTCCCGCTCCTGGCCGAGTGGGGGATTAGGAGGCGCAAGGGGATGTTGTAGATGTTGACAGCCGTTCCGAGGAAGTGTACATTGCTGAAGTGTGATGTGCTCCCTCGAGGGATAGTCCGTATGGCTTTCATCCTGTTCTTCCTTTTATCTCGTGCCGAAGGCGATATAGTGTTGACCGAGGTGATGTTCGACCCATCCGGGAGCGAACGCTACGACGAGTTCGTCGAACTCTATAACACCGGGCCGGATACCGTGGACCTCGAAGGCTGGACGATCGGGGACGCCGAAGAGCTGGACCGGTTGGTCCCGCTCGAAGGTGGGACCTCGCTTCCTCCGGGAAGGTTCGCCCTGATATTGGATTCAGGGTACATGGGACGCTCCACCACCTACGACCCCCTTCCTCCGGACGTCCTCCTCCTTGCGATAGAAGACGCCTCCTTCGGCAAGGGGGGATGGAGCAACTCCTCCCCGGAGCCCGTAAGGCTCTTCGACCCGGAAGGAAGGGAAGTTGCGAGGTACACCTATTCCCCGGGGAACCCTCCTGGGTACTCCGACGAGAAGGTGGAATTGGACGGGGGGGATTCGCCCGATAATTGGAGGGATTCCGTTGTAGAGCTTGGTACCCCAGGACTTCCCAACAGCGTCTCTCCCCAGGCCCTCCTCCCGAGCCCCTACCGTGGAAGGGTGGTCGTAAACGAGGTGATGTTCAAGGGGGAGGAATGGATCGAACTTTACAACGCTTCCGAGGAGGACGTATCCTTGGCAGGGTGGTCGATCTCGGACTCCGACACCCTCCACAGGAGGAGGCTTCCGGGCTGCTCCCTGCCCCCGCACGGGTACCTCGTTATAGGGAGGTGGGGATGCGAGCCGAGCTCCTGGCCCTCCCTCAACGACGCCGGGGACGAGGTCTTCCTGTACGACGATCTGAGCAGGCTCGTGGAACGTATGGCGTACCAGGGCGACCGGACGGGAGGCAGGAAGGCCTCGCTGGAGCGGGTGAACCCCGCCCTGGACCCAACGGACCCGCACGCCTGGGCCCCGAGCGTCCCGGAGGGAGGCACACCCGGGGAGCGCAACAGCACATTTTTGGAGGCCATCCCCACTTCGGCCTCGGTCTCCGCCAGTCCCGACCCCTTCCGGGACAGGACCATCGTGACCTACAAGGTCCCGTCGGAGGCGAGCTACGTGAGGCTCTGGGTGTTCAATTCCCGGGGACAACTCGTGCGAAAGCTTTTGGAGGGAGCCCCGTCCGGGGGTGAGGGAGAGGTCGTCTGGGAAGGGAGGGACGACAGGGGCGAGCTCGTGCCCATGGGGATATATGTGCTCTACCTTGAGGCCATGGACCACCGAAGGCAGGTGCTGCACAGGGCAAAGGGCACGGTGGCCTTCGCAGGGAGGTTCGCCGGGAGGTGAAGACTGTGAAGAAGATCTTATCCTTACTCCTTATCCTGACGGCAGGCTGCGGGAGGGAGGCCCTCGGGCCCTCCGAGGACGAGAGGACGGTACGGGGGATGGAGTTCGTGTTCGTAAGGCCGGGGACCTTCAGGATGGGGGACCTCTGGGGCGACGGGAACGACGACGAGCGACCGGTGCACACGGTGGAGGTGGGGGGGTTCTGGATGGGCAAGTACGAGGTCACCAACGCACAGTTCGCTGAATTCCTGAACGCCATAGGGGGCGAGGTTGTGGTTGACGGGGAGCTGGTCTACTACAGGGGAGATGTCATATACGACCTCGTCTGCACGGGATGCAGGGCCTGGGAGGACCGGATAATATACGACCGTGGGAAGTTCTTGGCCCGTCCCGGCTACGAGGACCACCCCGTTACCTTGGTCACATGGTACGGAGCGATGGCCTTCTGCGGATGGCTCGGCGGGAGGCTCCCCACGGAAGCCGAGTGGGAGTACGCCGCAAGGGCGGGAGGTAAAAGCATTCGGTACCCCTGGGGGAACGAGGGACCCTACCACGACGGCAGGTACTGGATGAACTACGATCCGGGCCAGGACGACGCCGACGGTTACTGGACGACCTCCCCTGTGGGAAGCTTCCCTCCCAATTCCTTGGGGCTATATGACATGGCAGGGAACGTCTGGGAGTGGTGCCTGGACTGGTACGGCGAGGATTTCTACCTCTGGAGCCCGAGGAAGGACCCCTCGGGTCCGTTCTCGGGGCTGGCGAGGGTGATAAAGGGCGGGTCCTGGAACTTCCCGGCCTGGTACGGGAGGACCTCCTGCCGACAGATGCTCGACCCTATAGCGAGGTTCAACGACCTCGGGTTCAGGGTGGTCCTGCCCCCGTGATGTGGGATAAGGTCGTCCACCTTACGGAGAAAGGTATATCCGATGGAGCCTTCCCCGGGGGGGTGCTCCTCGTCGCCGTAGGTGGTGAGGTGCTCCTCCACAGGGCGTTCGGGCGTTTCACCTACGAGACCGACTCAGCTTCAGTCCGGCCCGACACCATATACGACCTCGCATCCCTCACCAAGGTCGTGGCCACGACGTCCATGGCCATGGCTCTCTACGAGGACGGGAAGTTGGACCTGGACGAGAAGGTGAGGACCTACGTCCCGGAGTTCGGAGGAGGCCCCAGGGAGCTCGTGACCGTCCGCCACCTCCTGGCCCACTCCTCCGGCCTTCCGGCGTGGGCGGACATATACAGGAGGGCCAGGGGGAAGGAGGAGTTCCTGAGGTGCATATGCGAGGTCCCCCTCGAGGCACCACCTGGCGAGAGGACCGTGTACAGCGACTTGGGGATGATACTTCTGGGGGCCGTGCTGGAGCGCATATCCGGCGAGCCACTCGACTCCTTCTGCCGTAGGAGGATATTCGAACCCTTGGGCATGGACGACACCCTCTTCAACCCTCCCCCGTCCCTAAGACCCAGGATAGCCCCCACCGAGGTCGTGCCCGAAAGGGGGCTCGTGTGGGGCGAGGTCCACGACGAGAACGCCTGGGCCATGGGAGGTGTGGCCCCACATGCGGGGCTCTTCGGGACGGCCGGGGACCTCTTCAAGTTCGCACGGATGATGTCGGACGGGGGGACGTACGGGGGTACGAGGCTCTTCGAGGAGGGGACGGTCCGCCTCTTCACGTCCTGGGTCCCGGGAAGCACGAGGGCCCTGGGATGGGACAAGCCGTCGGAGGGATGCTCCTGCGGCAGGTACTTCTCCCCCTCCTCGTTCGGCCATACGGGCTTCACAGGCACGTCGGTCTGGGCCGATCCTGAGCGAAGCCTCGTGGTCGTGCTCCTGACCAACAGGGTGCATCCATCGAGGGAGAGGAAGGGGCTCCTCTCCCTCAGGCCCCTGATCCACGACGCGGTCGTGGAAGCTTTGGAAACCTCGAGGTAGCCATGGCAAGTCTCGTCAAGTTCGGCTTAGGGCTCGTCCTACTTTTCGCCCCGTTTCGGGCTTCGGCGGAGGACAGGTGGCTCTCGGAGGACAAGTTCTTCCACCTGAGCTTCAGCTTCGGGCTCGTGGGGTTGACCTACAACGGGGCGAGGACGTTGGACGTCCCCCACGGGAAGGCCCTGGCGGGTTCGGCATCATTGGGGCTTGCCCTGGGGGTCATGAAGGAGCTGAGGGACATGAGGAAGGAGGGGTTCAGCTTCATGGACCTCACGGCTGACATCGTTGGGGTAGCACTTGGGGCGGCGTTGTGTACGGCCGAACTCAGATGAATCCTAAGGAGGCGACATGGAGAAGCTCAGGGTGGTCCTCAGGACACTGACCCCAGTCCACACCGGAGATGTGGACAGGAGGTCGAGGGAGGTGCAGGTGTCGGGCATAAGGGGTTCCATAAGGTGGTGGTACGAGGCCCTGGTGAGGGGGATGGGGGGGTACGCATGTGACCCCACAGGTCCGGACTCGTGCAGGTTCGACTACCACGCATACAGGGTAAGGGGTGAGGTAGATGAAGGCCTGAGGGATGTATGCCCGGCCTGTCGGACGTTCGGATGTACAGGCTGGAAGAGTAAGTTTCACATGCGCATAACCGATGTCACCGGGAAGGTGGGAGACATCAGGCTCGACAGGCCTGGGATGACCTTCGTGGTCGAGTTCCTCCCGGTTAAGGAGATATCGCAGGAAGAGACGTGGCTCCTATCCAAGGCGATGTGGCTCATCTGTGAGTACGGCTCCTTAGGGGGGAGGACGACCCTTAAGCCTCCTAAGTTCAAAGACTTAGGACTTGTAGAACTTGTGGAGCCCATGCGGTCCGAGGCTACGAAGGAGGACGTGGAGTGGTGGCTCGGGAAGGGGATAGATGCTTCCGAGTCCATAGCTGGCAGGCTCTCCAGGATGCCACCGGAACATCCGGACCTCAGGTACTTCTTCTTCAACCGTGGTAGGTGGTTGGATGCTAAGAGCATGAACGAACTGGTGGCCGTGGACCCCAGTGGGTTCATGAGGGGGAAGATAGGTGAGAGCAAGAAGGTCTTCTCGTTCTCCAGGGGAAGGAGGTTCTGGGGGTACACTTCAGGGGAGGAGATGCTCTCCTCGGTCCTGGAGAAATTGCTTCAGATGGGGATAAAAGGCACCGTAACAGGAAAGGAGGTAATAGATGAGCTTTGAGATATTTGCGGAATATCCCTGCAGGACCACGGACGATGTGAGGAGGATAGTTGGCAACCATCCCGAGCCCTTCAGGGAACTGGTGGACGTGTACACCAGGGTACAGCTCCTGGCCCTCTCCCTGACCGAAAGGAGCAGGGAGTACGCAAGGAGCGGACATTACAAGTACGGGGGAGGCTACAAGAGCCTGGTACATTCCCCAGGCGGGGACAGCATGTACACGGACGAGGTCATAGGGCCGGGCCTCGGACATATGGAGGGGCTCGGCATCTACCCTCCGACGGTGGACGAGGAGATCATGCCCTATTCATCCTTCTTCATCCAGGTCCACTTCGCCCTTGCGACCCCTTGCCTCGTGAGGGGGGGGGAGGCGTTCTACGTGCACGAGAACCCCATGCTGAAGGAGCCGGTGTTCAAGGTTCCCTACTTCCCGGGGTCGTCCTGGAAGGGGAACTTCAGGAAGGCTGCCCTCAGGCTCATTTCAGAGGGGGTGGGGAGCAGGGAAGTCTACGAAAGGCTCTTCGGGCCGGAGCTCGAGCAGGAGGAAGCTTTCCAGGGGAGGCTGTTCTTCTACCCCACCTTCTTCGATAAGCTCGACCTCGGGGTGATAAATCCACACAGCAGGAGCACCAAGGCGGGTAAGAACCCCATATACGAGGAACTGGTACCCCGGGGGGGGAGGGGGGTGTTGTCGGTGCTCTACCTGCCCTACGATATAATCCTCAGGCTGGACGAGGAGGAGCTGAGGATGCAGGTGCCTGAGGACCTCAGGTTGCTGTCCGAGGTCGTGAGCTCCGTCCTGCACATATACGGCTTCTCGGCAAGGGGCTCACGTGGGTTCGGCCTAGCGGAGGAGCGGTACCCGGAGGGCCATGCGGTCCTCGCAGGAGTCGGGAAGGTCAAGTTCTCCTCGCCTCGGGAGATGGCGGAAGGGATGCACTCTCTGTGTCTGGCTTTGGAAAGGAGGGAGGTATGAACCAAGGTCCTTACGTTTCCAAGGGATACTTGGCCATCTCTTTGGACCCCATCCATGTAGGGACAGGGGAACAGAAGATGGCCAGGGTGGACAAATCCATAGTTAGGGAGCCAAGCACGGACCTCCCGAAGGTCCCGGCCACCTCGATCGCCGGCTCCCTCAGGGCCTACGTGGGGCTACACTATGCGGACAGGTTCATGAGGGAGGGGGCTGGCAGGCTCCCCTCGAACTGCGCTGAGGACCCGGGGATGAGGTTCTGCATGAAGCCCGATTGTCCGATATGCGTGATATTCGGGTTCCCGGAGGGGGAGAAGGGGAAGAGGGGGTTTATGAGCATGGTGCAGTTCTTCGATGCCCACATAGCCTTCTTCCCCGTGAGGACCATGGTGGGTCCGGTATGGGTCACCTCCCCTGCGGTCCTCGGTGGGATGGTGGAATCGGGCCTCCTTCCCGAGGACGGACCTGCGGTGGAGTTGGGACCGGACGAGAACGGACTCCAGACGGATGTCAAGGGGGGGAAGCTGAACCTCGGGTGGGTGCTCCTCGACGTCAGGGCGGGTTCGAGCCCCCTTTCGGAGTCAGGAAGGAGGGGACTCAAGGGGATGGGGGTGCCAGGGGTGGTGCTTGACAGGCTCGTGCTGGTTCCGGACAAGCTCTTCGGCCAGGTCGTGAACAGCAACCTCGAGGTGCGAACTTCTACTGCGATAGACCCCTTCACGGGCTCGAGCCTCGAGGGGGCGCTGTTCACCTACGAGGCCATACCCAGGTCCACTGTATTCGCTTTCTCGGCTATATACAAGGACCCAAGGAACTTCCAGCTCGGAGGTCAGAAGCTGACCAAGGAGGTGGGATGGGTGGTGGAGAACGTGGAGATGGGGATGAAGTACTGGGAGTTTTTGGGGATAGGAGGGATGGTGACAAGAGGTATGGGCAGAATGAGGGTACTGAACGCATAGGGGGGGACCATGCCCGGGAAAGTCGAGAACTACGATTTCTTCTGCGTTGACTACGCCAAGAGGCTTGCGGACGCCGTATCCGAGGAAGTGAGGTCGAGGAAGGTGACGCCCAGGGACTTCGAGAAGGCCGTGACCGAATGCCTCGAGGTCCTGGAGCACGACGGGGTGTACGCATTCCTGCTCTACATGACGTGGAGGGAGTTCAGCGGGACCGAGGTTGAAAGGAGGGTGTACTCGAAGTTGGACTCCCTGTTGGTGGGGAAGAAGGGGGCGGATTCCCTCCTCCGCCTCGGGGAGATAGGGCTGCCCGGGGCGGAAAGTCCCGCTCCCTTGGACCTTGGAAGGGAGCTCTCCGAGGACCTGGACAGCCTCCTGTTCGCCAAGGACCTGCTGGAGCGCACCCTCATATACGCAAGGTACCACGCCAAGGGGATGGCCTCGGAGGAGTAGATGGACTGCGGGATCTTCGGCGTCTACGGACACAGAGAAGCGTCGAGGCTTACATGGCTCGGGCTCTACGCCCTCCAGCACAGGGGAGACGAGGGGGCCGGGATAGTCTCTGGGGACGGGAGGACCCTCTATCAGAGGAAGGGGATGGGGCTCGTGGCGGAGGTCTTCCCGGGGCCGGAGTCCTTAGAGCCCCTCAAGGGCCACCTGGCCATAGGGCATACGAGGTACTCGACTACGGGGGCGAGCGTGCTGGCCAACGTCCAGCCCTTCGTGGCGAACTGCAAGGGGGAGCCGTTGGCCATAGCCCACAACGGAAACCTTACCAACACCTACACCCTCCGCAGGGAGCTCGAGCGGACCGGCTCCCTATTCCAGACCACTATGGACAGCGAGGTTATAGTACACTTGGCCGCAAGGTCGGACATGGGTTCCCCCGTAGAGCGCCTAATCCAAGCCCTGAACCAGGTGAGGGGGGCCTTCTCCCTGCTCTTCGCCACAAAGGACGAGGTCATAGCCGTCAGGGACCCTTACGGCTTCAGGCCCCTCAGCCTCGGAAGGCTGGACGGGGCGTGGATAGCCGCCTCCGAGACCTGCGCCTTGGACCTCATAGGGGCTGATTACATAAGGGACATAGAGCCCGGCGAGGTCGTCGTCTTCGGGGATGACGGCATAAGGTCCTTCTTCCCCTTCCCCGAACCTCCCCGCAGGGCCTTCTGCATATTCGAGTACATCTACTTCTCCCGGCCGGACAGCAGGATATTCGGGGACTACGTGGACAAGACCAGGAGGAAGCTGGGCAAGAACTTAGCCTTAGAGCATCCTGCGGAGGCCGACATAGTCATATCTGTCCCGGATTCGAGCAACACGGCGGCCTTAGGCTATGCGAGCCGCTCTGGGCTCAGGTACGAGATAGGCCTCATCAGGAACCACTATGTAGGAAGGACCTTCATCCAGCCCGACCAGACGATAAGGGACTTCAAGGTGAAGGTGAAGTTCAACCCCGTGGGAGGGGTGCTCAAGGACAGGAGGGTGGTGGTGGTCGAGGACTCCATAGTCCGCGGCACCACCATGCGCCAGCTCGTGAGGATGCTGAGGGAAGCCGGCGCCAGGGAGGTCCACGTGAGGGTCTCCTGCCCCCCCATACGCTTCCCCTGCTTCTACGGCATGGACTTCCAGACCCACGGGGAACTCATAGCTTCCAAGCGTTCGGTGGAGGAGATAAGGGAGTTCATAGGCGCCGACAGCTTGGGGTACCTGTCCAAGGAAGGCATGCTGGACGCCATGCCCGGAAACCCGGAGGATTACTGCACCGCATGTTTCGACGGGGAGTACCCCGTCGAAGTCGAGGAGGAGACCGGGAAGCTCAGGCTGGAGGGGATGGTGCTTTGAGGTGCCTCGTGGTGAGGCTGAGTTCGTTGGGGGACGTGGTGCTTGCGACAGCCGTCCTGGACCCCCTGAGGGAACTTGGGAGGATAACTTGGCTTACAGGACCTCCCTACGACTCCCTGCTCAGGAACGACCCAAGGATAGACGAGGTGGTCGTATGGGAGGGAAGGTTCCCCTGGAGGCTCCTCAGGTCTGGGAGGTTCGACGTCGTCGTAGACCTACACCGGATACCGAAGACCTTGCTCCTTTCGGCCTTGGTCCCGGCAGGGAGGAGGTTGGGATATCCCAAAGCCCGCAGGGCCAGGGTGGAGTTGGTGAGAGGGAAGAGAGCTTCGCCCGTCCCACATGTGGTCGCAAGGTACCTCGGGACCCTGGCCCCGCTCGGAGTTCGGACGGATGGAAGGCCCCGGATATTCGTATCCGAGGAGGCCAGGAGGCGTGCCGAGGGGCTCCTTAGGGACGTACCCACGCCGTTCGTGGCCGTGGCTCCCGGGGCCAAGTGGCCCACCAAAAGGTGGAGGCCGGAGGCCTTCGCAGAGGTGATAGGGAAGCTCGTGGACCGAGGGTGCGGCGTGGTCCTCGTGGGGGAGGAGGGGGAGGAGGAATTCTCGGACGAGGTGAGGAGGCTGGCGGGCAGGGACGTGCCCTCCCTTGTGGGCAAGACCGACCTTCCCACCTTGGCCGGGGTGCTGTCACTCGCATCCGCTCTCTTGGGGAACGACAGCGGGCCAGTGCATTTAGCCAACGCAGTGGGGACACCGGCCGTGGCCATATTCGGCCCGACCCATCCCAAGCTCGGGTTCTACCCCCTCGAGGGGAGGGCGCTCACCGCCGACCTCCCCTGCTCCCCATGCAGCCTCCACGGCGAGGGGCCGTGCAGGAGGGGGGGGAGGATGTGCATGCACGAGGTGACCCCCGACGAAGTCCTGGGGGCCCTGGAGGAGTTCCTCTTTAAGTAAGGAGGTGGCCATGGAGGAGAAGGACAGGAACTCCCAGCTCTTCTTCAGCCTCGTGGCCATGTTCCAGACGGCTGCCATGCAGCAGATGGGAAAGCTTATAAACCCCGTAACCGGTAAGATCGAAAGGGACCTAGAACAGGCGAGGTTTTCGATAGACATCCTCGGCATGCTCCAGGAGAAGACCAAGGGGAACCTCACGGACGAGGAAAGGAGGTTCCTGGACCACGTGCTCTTCGAACTAAGGCTGAACTACGTGGACGAGGTGGAGAAGGACAAAAAGGAGAAGAAGGAGGATGTTGAAAGTACCTCTAAAGCTGAGGCCGATACTGAAGGAAAAGATATGGGGGGGAAGGAACCTGGAGAAGGTCCTAGGAAGGGAGCTTCCCCCTGAGGTCAAGGTCGGGGAGTCCTGGGAAATTTCTGAGCATATGGACGACGTGAGCGTAGCCTGCGAGGGTCCCCTCTCGGGGATGGACCTCAGGCAGCTCATGAGGTCCTACGGGGGGTCGCTCCTGGGGAGCTTGGGGATGGAGCTCTTCCCCGACCGCTTCCCCCTCCTCGTAAAGTTCGTGGATGCAGGGGAGAGGCTGTCGGTCCAGGTCCATCCAGACGACGCCTACGCCCTCAGGAACGAGGGGGACCTGGGAAAGACCGAGGCCTGGTACGTCGTGTGGGCCGAGCCCGGTGCCGAGCTGGTGCTCGGGTTCTCGAGGGATACCTCGCCGGAAGAGGTGAGGAGGTCCCTGGAGGAAGGGACCTTAGAGGAACTTCTGAGGTGGGTCCCTGTCTCCGAGGGGGACGTGGTCTTCCTCTCCCCGGGCACCCTGCACGCATTGGGGGAGGGGATATTAGTGTACGAGGTCCAGGAAAGCTCCGATGTCACTTACAGGCTCTACGACTGGGGGAGGGGAAGGGAGGTTCACATAGATAAGGCCTTGGACGTTCTAGAATACGGTCCCGTAGAACTTCCCAAGGCCAGGGGGCTGACCCTGGAGGAGGCCGGCGGTTACAGGACCTTCCTGGTCGCATGTAGGTACTTCGCTTTGGAGAGGCTCGAGGTGTTCTCCGAGATGGCGGGAGAATGCGACGGGAGGAGCTTCCACGCCCTCTCCCTGATAGAAGGGGAAGGGTTGCTCGTCTGCGGAGGAGGAAGCTTGGAGGTCCGTAGGGGCGAAAGTCTCCTCCTTCCGGCCGACCTCGGGGGTTACCGTCTGGAGGGAAGGCTCGTGGCCCTACTGAGCTTCGTGCCGGACTTGGTCCAGGACGTCGTGGGCCCCCTGAGGGAGGCAGGTTACGGGAAGGACGAAATAGGCTCGGTGGTGAGGGAAGGTACATGCTCCTAAAGGGGAGGTACAGACACCTCAAGAGGTACAGGCAGATAGCCGGGGTGCTCTTCAAATACGGCTTCAGCGAGATAGCCGACAGGCTCGGGCTTCCTTCGAGGCTCGGGCTGGGGAGGAGGCAGAGGAGGGCACAGGTTCGTAAGGTCTCCTACCCTGTGAGGTTCAGGATGGCCTTGGAGGAGCTGGGGCCCACATTCATAAAGCTCGGGCAGGTCCTGAGCATGCGCTCCTTCCTCATCCCCCCCGAGCTCGCATCCGAACTCTCCAAGCTCCAGGACGAGGTGGCCCCCGCACCATTCGAGGAGATAAGGAGGGTGGTAGAAGGCGAACTCGGAGGGCCTATCTCCTCCTTCTTCTCGGACTTCTCCGAGGAGCCGGTCGGCTCGGCCTCCTTGGCCCAGGCCCATCCAGCGGTGACGAGGGACGGGGAGGAGGTGGTGGTGAAGGTGCAGAGGCCAGGGGTGGAGGAGATCGTGAAGGTGGACTTAGAGATATTGATGGACATAGCTAAGCTCGCCGAGAGGTACATCCCCGAATCCAGGCAGTACGACCCCACGGGGGTCGTAAGGGAACTGGCCAAGACCACCCGGAGGGAGCTCAACTTCAAAAACGAGGCGAGGAACGTAGAGATCTTCTCCCGGAACTTCTCCGACTTCGACGGTATGTACATACTCCGGGTGTACTGGGACCTCTCATCCGCCAAGGTCCTCACCTTGGAGAGGATAAAGGGGATAAAGATATCCGACCTTGATGCCATAAGGGCCTCAGGCATAGACCCCAAGGACCTGGCCGTGACCGGGGCCAGGGCCGTGCTGAAACAGATGTTCGAGGACGGCTTCTTCCATGCGGACCCTCATCCCGGAAACCTCTTCGTCCTGGAGGGAGGAGTGATAGCCCCGGTGGACTTCGGCATGGTGGGTAGGCTGGACGAGAAGATGAAGGAGGAGCTTGCGGATGTGGCCTTCTACGCCGTGCAGAAGGACGTGGACGGGATAGTGCACACCCTCATAAGGCTCGGAGTCCTCCCGGAGGATGCCGACGTCCGCTCGTTCGGGGCGGACGTGGCCGACCTGGTGGACAGGTATTACGGACTCCCGCTCGGGAGGGTGGACGTGAGGGAGGCCCTCCAGGAAGGTTACGAGCTTATGCATAGGTACAGGCTGAGGGTACAGCCGAGCTGGATGCTTCTGGGGAGGGCGTTGGGGACGTACGAGGAGGTAGGGAGGATGTTGTACCCCGACTTAGACCTCCTCTCCATGGCCCGCCCCTACATAAGGAGGCTCGTGAGGGAGAGGTTCGGGATGAAGAGGGGGTTGAGGGAGCTCGTGGCCGTAGCCGACGACCTCAGGAAGCTCGCAAGGGCGCTCCCGTACGAGCTGGAGAGGACCCTGGGGAAGGCCGCCAGGGGCGAACTCGGGGTGGAACTCAGACACAGGGGGCTGGAGAGGTTCATGGACGAGCTGGACAAGGCCTCCAACCGCTTGGCCTTCGCTTTGGTCGTGGCCGCCCTCATAGTCGGCTCGGCCCTCGTCCTTCAGCTCGACCGGGGTCCCTTCCTCTTCGGATATCCCGCCTTCGGGGTCTTGGGTTTCCTCTTCGCTGGGATATTGGGCATATGGCTTGCGATAGCGATCCTGCGCTCGGGAAGGATGTAGAGGACCTCCCCTTGGAGAGGGAGCTTCTCAGGAAGCTCGTCCACATAAGCTCCCTGAGCATACCCTTGGGCCTATGGCTCGTGCCCAAGGTCCCGGCCCTTGCGATATTGGGGGGGGTGACCGCCCTCTTCTTAGGGGCTGACATACTGCGCTTCTTCCGGACCTCCTTCCGGGGCTTCTTCTACAGGACATTCGGCCCGCTCCTCAGGGCTCACGAGAGGAGGGACCTCACCGCCTCCACGTACCTCCTCCTGTCTTCCTTCATCTGTGCCTCGGTCTTCGGAAGGGACGTGGCGATATTGGCCACCTTATACCTCATATTGGGGGACAGCTCAGCAGCACTGGCAGGACGACACATAGGCAGGACGAGGATATGTGGGAGGAAGACCTTGGAGGGGAGCCTCGTGGGGCTTTCCGTGAACCTGGCCTTAGCCCTCGTCCTTCCCCTCCTCCCCTTCGAAGCTGAGGCGGCAGGGGCCCTGGTTGCGGTGCTGTCCGAGCTCCTGCCGGTCGTGGACGACAACTTCGCCATCCCCTTAGCCTCCGGCCTTACCATGTACCTTCTGTCCTGAGGGGGCATCATGTTGGACGAACTCAAGGAGGAGGTCTGCAGAAGGAACAGGGAACTTTCCCTCTACGGGCTCGTGGCATGGACGAGCGGTAACCTCAGCGGGAGGGACCCCGAGACCGGGCTCGTGGTCATAAAGCCGAGCGGGGTGTTGTACGAGGAGATGGAACCTGAGGACATGGTCGTGGTGGACATGGACGGGAGGGTCGTGGAGGGGAGGCTGAGGCCGTCGGTGGACCTCCCACATCACCTCTTCCTCTACAGGAACCTCCCGGACGTCGGGGGTATGGCCCACACCCACTCCCCCTACGCCACGAGCTTCGCAGCCCTCGGGAGGCCCATTCCCGTCTACCTCACATCCATAGCCGACCTCTTCGGAGGGCCCATACCGTGCGCCAGGTTCGCCACCAACCTGGGGGACGACATAGGAAGGGCGATACTTGAAGCCAAGGGGAGGGGGCCGGCCGTGCTCCTTAAGAACCACGGGGTCTGGACGTTCGGCCGGAACCCCAAGGAGGCCTTGAGGGCGGCGGTGATGGTGGAGGAGGTCGCCAAGACCTGCCACCTCGCCCTCCTCTTGGGCAGGCCGGAGGAGCTCCCTCCCGAGGAGGTGGAGAGGTGGTGGGACAGGTACCACACGAGGTACGGGCAGGATGTCTGAACCTACCGCAGTCTACTCCGACTACAAGCTGCACTACGAAATAGACGGGGAGACCCAGGTCCCCCCTGAGGAACTTCCTCCTCCGAGGAGGGCGGAGGAGCGAAGGAGGATGGACTTCATCCTGCGCTTGGGGAGGTTCGGGAGGGGGGAGAAGGTCCTGGACTTAGGTTGCGGGGCGGGCTGGGCCAGCAGGATGCTCTCCGAGGCCGGCGTGAGGACCTTCGGCCTTGACCTCTCCAGGAGGGGGCTGAGGAAGGCGAAGGGCGTGGCTCCCGAGGCGAGCTTCGTCTTCGGGGACGGTTATTCCCTCCCCTTCAAGGAAGGGAGCCTGGACGGTGCGGTGCTCTCCGAGGTCCTGGAGCACCTGGTGGACCCCGGAGGGGTCCTCTCCGAGGTCCACAGGGTCCTCAGGCCGGGCGGAAGGCTCGTGGTGAGCGTGCCCTACAGGGAGG
>Ga0164318_10002584_pt1 | contig 16881 bp, 16 predicted proteins | sample GuaBasSedimGuay9_FD_113734 | JGI IMG/M metagenome (GOLD analysis project Ga0164318, IMG submission 113734) | Subseafloor sediment microbial communities from Guaymas Basin, Gulf of California, Mexico - Guay9, Core 4571-4, 0-3 cm | ecosystem: Environmental > Aquatic > Marine > Hydrothermal vents...
ATCCCCAAGATGATTGACATAGAACTCAGGCTTGCAGATGACTTGCAGGTGATCAACGCCGACCCGGCACAACTGGAGCAGGTAATGATGAACCTATGCCTTAATGCCAGGGACGCAATGCCAGAAGGAGGCAAGCTTACAATTGAGACAGAAAACGTGGTTCTGGATCATGAATATTGCAAGGAACATCTGGGCTCTAGGACCGGCCGCTATGTGATGCTCAGCATATCCGACACGGGCCACGGCATGGACAGGGACACCCTGGAGCACATATTCGAGCCTTTTTTTACCACCAAAGAGGTCGGAAAAGGTACCGGGCTGGGGCTGGCCATGGTCTACGGGATAGTAAAAAGCCACGAAGGCTACATCACTTGTTACAGTGAACCTGGAATCGGCACCACTTTCAAGATATATCTCCCTGTCATTGAGGCCACGGCTGAAGGGTCGGTTGAGACAAGAGAGGAACATTTGGGTTCGCTCAGGGGAAAGGGCGAAACAATCCTTCTGGTGGATGACGAAGAGGCACTCCGGGAGCTTGGAAAAAGAATTTTGGAGGAATTCGGCTATGAAGTCATTCTGGCCCAGGACGGGGAAAGTGCATTGGAAATTTATCAGGCCCGCGGGCAAGACATTTCTCTTGTTGTCCTCGACCTGATCATGCCGGGGATGGGAGGTAGACACTGCCTGGGTAAGTTGCTCGAGGTAAATCCTAGTGCAAAGATTCTCATAGCAAGCGGTTATGCGCTAAACGGAGAAACCAAGAAAGTGATAGATGCGGGAGCCAGGGGATTTGTAAAAAAACCTTATGAAATAAAACAGTTCCTCCGCACCGTCCGCGAAGCCCTTGACTCGGAATGACAAGTCCGATCCCTTTCAAAATGACCTAACCCTTAAATACCTGTCAGGCTTGAGCCTGGCAAAAATGGTGGCGCCCGGGCAGGGGGCTACTAGCTTTTCCTTGAATTCCTGGCCTAGTACCTGGAACAGCTCAACACAGCAGGAGCACAAGTGTGCACTGCGGTCAATGGAGTAGGGAATAATACCGGATTCGTTCCGAACATAAAAGCTCGGGTCAATGAAATTGAAATGGTTTGCTGTGTGAGATAGGTACAAAAAGTCATAGTCATTTACATCAGAGCCCAGTCTTCTTGCCCACCTGAGGTAAATCCGTTTTTCCAGGTCTTCCACAGTGAGCCAGTCTTTGGGAAGCCTTTGCCTCAGCTCCGGGTTTCCAACCAATTCCTCCTTGTCCCTAATCGAGGCCAATCTCGGTGGCACAAAGTCTGATTCCGTAATTATAGCGGCCTTCCTTTCCTCGTACCCCGGCAGGTCAAAAGAACTCACTATTAGATACAGCCCGTTCTTGCTACTTTCGCGGTACCACCCCCCTTGACGGTAACATGTCTCTGACCAAACTCGCGGCGGCACACTGGCAATCTTGTTTATGCGGTCAAGGGGTGTGCACATAATCCCCTTTGCGGTCTTTAGTTTCATTCCCTGGCCTGCAAGCCTCTGCCTCAGGCCCTCCTCTTCTTTGGAACTCATCCAGTAAATATGTTTTTCGTAGGGTTTATCCTTGTTATCCACCATCCCTCACAGCAGGGCTCGTACGTGCTGGCAGCTTGCCGGCCCCATCCTCCTTTTTGATATTTCCATTGATTCCTTATATCATATATGACATATTTGCTTGAATTTTAAAAGGGCACGGACAATGGACAAATTTTTTAATGTTAAAACAACAGAAGAGGTACTTGAAATAATCAGGGGCTTTGGCCCCCTTGATCACGAAAGCGTTTCCATTGAGCGGGCCACGGGTCGTGTACTGGCAGCAGACTTGATCTCTCCCGAGGACCTCCCATCATTTCCCCGCTCTTCAATGGATGGATATGCAGTGCGGGCCAAAGACACATTCGGCGCCACTGAGAGCCTCCCCGCCCTAGTGGAGGTCAAGGGCGAGGTCTTAATGGGTAAGCGGCCTACTGTCAAGTTAGGACAAGGGGAAGCAGCTAGAATTTCCACAGGTGGAATGTTGCCGGACGGAGCCGATGCGGTTGTAATGATCGAGTATTGCCATAGCCTAGATGAAAACACTATTGAAGTTGCCAAGGCGGTTTCTCCTCTGGAAAATGTTATTTCACCCGGCGATGACGTCAGGCAAGGCCAGGTGCTACTGCAAAAGGGACACAGGCTCAGACCTCAAGATATTGGGCTTTGTGCGGCACTGGGAATCTCGCATGTTACCGTGACAAGGAGACCAAGGATAGCGATAATATCCACCGGCGACGAGGTTGTGGATATCAGTACCACCCCTGAACCCGGACAGGTACGCGACGTAAACAGGTACTCCCTGACCGGCTTTTGTACAAGCCTCGGAGCCGTTGCTCAGCCGTTAGGCCGGTGCAAGGATGATTTCGACCAACTGAAAAGTAAAATTGCAGAAGGCCTTAGGCAATCAGACAGCGTATGGATATCTGGTGGCAGTTCAGTAGGCACCAGGGATTTGACCCTGAAGGTTTTTGAAAGCTTTGAAAAGTTTCATCTCCTGGTTCATGGAATATCCATCAGTCCGGGGAAGCCCACCATTATTGGGAAGGTTGGAGAAAAGGCCATTATCGGCCTACCCGGTCACATAAGCTCTGCCCTTGTTGTGGCCGAAATCTTTCTTACTGAGCTTATTGATAATCTTTCGGGCATCACAGACAAAAAAAGCTTCAGCTTGCACGTCGTTAAGGCGAAGATGGGACGCAATGTGGAGTCCAAGCCCGGAAGAGATGACTATATACGTGTAAAACTAGTCTCTGACGGAAATGATCTCATCGCAGAACCAATTTTTGGAAAGTCCGCCCTGATCTCCCCGTTGGTGGAAGGCGACGGCCTGGTCAGGATACACAGGAACAAAGAAGGCCTTTACCAGGGGGAAGAGGTGGAAGTGAGAATATTTGGCGGCCCAAGGCCTTAGGTGTGAAGGGATGAAAAGAAGAAAAGTCTACCTAGCAATGAAAAGCCTTCATGAGGCAAGGGAGCTGTTCTTTTCTAGAGTGGCTCACCGCAGAACTACACCCCAAGCAATTGACACCAATGATGCCCTTGGCCGGGTAACTGCGGAGCCTGTGTTTGCCAAGCTCTCTTCCCCCACATACCATTCGGCTGCTATGGATGGCATTGCAGTAAAATCTGTCACCACCTACGGGACCTCAGAAAGAAGGCCCAAGATCCTGCGGATCAGAGAGGATGCCCTGTGGGTGAACACTGGCCAGCCCCTTCCACAGGGTTTTGATGCGGTTATTATGGTGGAGAAGCTGCACCAGTTAGATGATGATCAGGTCGAGATAAGGGCCCCTGCCTATCCATGGCAAAATGTGAGGAAAGTTGGAGAGGACATCATTGCCAGCCAATTACTGTTACCTCAAAATCACCGCATAAGAGCCATTGATATCGGCGCCCTGTTAAGTGGTGGAATCTTTTCCATAAAGGTCTGGACACCACCGAAGGTGGCCATAATCCCCAGCGGATCCGAGCTGGTGGACTACAGGGATGTTAGGGACGGCAGGAAATTGGAGCCCGGGGAGATACTGGAGTCCAATTCGAGCGTTCTGGCTGCCATGGTAAGAGAAAACAGGGGACTGCCCGTGGTTTACGAGCTGGTCCCCGATGAACCTTCGAGAATAAAGGAAGCTTTAAAAAAGGCGGTGAAGTCTGATGCAGACATTATCATAGTTAATGCGGGTTCCTCTGCAGGGACAAAGGACTACACGGCAGATGCCATTGAAGAACTGGGAGAGGTTTTGGTTCACGGTGTAGCCATGATGCCCGGCAAGCCAACGATTCTGGGACTCATTGAAGACAAACCAGTGGTAGGAAATCCAGGATATTCGGTCTCATCCGCCCTTTCTTTCGACCAGTTTGTAAAGCCCCTCCTTTACTCGATGCAAGGCATAGAGCCCCCTGAGCCCAAGAGGATCCGTGTGCGTCCTACCAGAGACATCCCCTCAAAGCTGGGTATTGAGGAATTCCTCAGGGTGAGCATTGGTAAGGTTGGTGAACGTTACGTTGCAACACCTCTTGCAAGGGCGGCAGGCTCCATAACCACCCTTACCCGTGCTGAAGGCATAATCAGGATACCCGAGCTGTCTGAAGGAATTTCCCAAGAAGAAGAAGTGGAAGCAGAACTCTTGGTAAAGGAGAAAGACCTTCTAAACACGGTGGTCTTTATTGGCAGTCATGACATGACAATTGACATCATTGCTGACGAAATCCGCGGACTGGGTAAGGGTATTCGTATTTCTTCCTCCAACGTGGGCAGCCTCGGCGGACTATTGGCCCTGAGGAAACGAACATGTCACCTCTGCGGGTCCCACCTGCTGGATACTCAGACTGGAGAATATAACCTTTCTTATATCCGGAAATATCTTAAAGGTTTACCAGTAGCTGTGTTTCACCTTGTTAAAAGACAACAAGGCCTAATTGTTGCAAAGGGAAATCCCAAACGAATCCAGGGACTTGAAGATCTAGCCAGGGAGGATGTTAGTTTTGTAAATCGCCAGCCCGGATCCGGCACAAGAGTACTTCTTGATTTCAAGTTAGAACAGGCGGGAATCGATCCTCGAGGCATCAGGGGATATGACCATGAGGAATTTACTCACATGGCCGTGGCCGTGGATGTGGTTAGTGGGGCGGCGGATTGCGGCATGGGGATTTACGCGGCTGCAAAGGCCCTTGATCTTGACTTCATTCCCATTGAATCGGAACAGTATGACCTTGTAATTCCATTGGAATTATTGGATCAGCCCAATATTCAAGCCGTGCTAGAGAGGGTTCGATCAGAGCCATTCCGCAAAAGAGTAAAGTCACTCGGGGGATATGATCCCTCAAAAAGCGGTGAACTTTTCGCCGAGGTGACTTAGGGGGGATATTCCATGGGTACCTTGAAGCTCAGGTCGAGGCAGTGGATCGTTGACGAAAATGACAATATTATCATGGGCGAAGGGAGGAGCCAGATTCTTGAAACCATAGATAAAACGGGTTCTATCAACAAAACCGCCAAGATAATGAAGATGTCTTACAAGGGCGTGTGGAGCAAGATAAAGGCCACTGAAGACCATCTAGGGGCCAAGGTTGTCATAGCGGACCGAAAGCAGGGAACCCGTCTCACGCCAGAGGGAAAGGAGCTTCTGGAAAAATACCGGATTTTCAAGAAAAGATGTTTGGAAGAAGAAGAAAAGATATTCAAGAGCATCTTCAGTAGCTATTGAGGAGGGAGTTGGATGTATGGAAGGAAACAAAATGGACCCACCGGTTATTTGCATAGTGGGCAGCTCAGGTGCAGGTAAGACCACTCTGTTGGAAAAGCTTATCCCCGAGTTGACGCGATGGGGACTGAAGGTGGGCACAATAAAGCACGATGTGCACGGTTTTGAAATTGATAAGCCGGGCAAGGACAGTTACAGGCTTAAACATTCCGGTGCGGTGCTCAGCATTATCTCTTCACCGGCCAGGGTGGCCGTGGTCATGGACACCGAGCACGACCTCGGTCTTGCAGAGCTTCTGCCCTTTTATTCAGGGGTGGACATTGTGTTGACAGAAGGCTATAAACGTGAAAACTATCCAAAGATAGAGGTCTTCCGCAAAGAGGTGCATCCGGAACCCTTATGTTTGGGGGACAGCAACCTGATCGCCATGGTTACTGATGAGCCGCTTAATCTGGGCATACCCAGATTCGGCCCCCATCAGGTCAATGACCTAGCTGACTTTTTGATGGCCCAATTCTTGGAACAAAAAAACAGGCCCCGGGAGTGATTTACATGGCACCCGATTGCAGGTGGTTGGTAATCCCGTAATGGCTGGTAACTTGCATGTGGGTCGTATTAATAAACGAGAGCGGAGATTTCCATGCATTTGTTTCCCATTGATACCATTGTCATAGGATATTCACTGGAAAAGGCATTTGGGCACGACATTATCCAAATGGTTATACATGCCGGGCTGATGGTGAAATTCGTACTACTCATCTTGCTGGGTTTTTCCATCACTTCCTGGGCTATAATTCTTATGAAAATCAGGCTGTTTAAGAAGGCAAGGACAGAGACAGAGGAATTCCTGGACCTATTTTGGGAAAGCCAGGATATGAAAGAGATTTACAGGGCCTCTGAAGAACTCGTCTACAGCCCGGTTGCTCGCCTGTTCAGGGCCGGCTATGCTGAATTTCGCAAAATCCGAAAAATCCAGGCAGCGGGAACATCAGGGGCGACGGCTCCCACTGCTGCAACAGACCTGGGCTTGGGAAGAAGCGGAAAGGTGGTGATGGATAACCTGGAGCGCTCTTTGCGCAAGGCCATTGTCGATCAGGTCAGCCGGCTCGAGAGCGCTCTCAGCTTTTTGGCCACGACCGGTAACACTGCACCTTTCATTGGGCTCTTTGGTACCGTTTGGGGTATCATGGAATCTTTCAGGGGAATAGGAATGAGGGGATCGGCAAGTCTTGCGGTAGTGGCCCCGGGTATCTCGGAGGCTCTTATTGCAACGGCCGCCGGGCTGGCAGCCGCAATCCCGGCCGTAGTTGCGTTTAATTACTTCAGCAACAGGGTTACAGAATTGAGTGCAAACATGGAAATCTTTTCCTCTGATTTTTTGAGTATCATCGAACGAAGGCTGTTCAGGGGGCAGGTAAAGTCCACATGATTGGGCAAAGAAACGGCAAAAGGTATATGTCTGACATAAACGTCACGCCTCTGGTGGACGTAATGCTTGTGCTGCTTATCATCTTTATGGTGACGGCACCAATGATGATGCAAGGTGTAAAGGTAAACCTGCCCAAGACTGTATCCAAAAACATAAAAACATCAGAGGAACCACTTATCCTCACCATTACCCGTAACAAAGAAATATTTCTTGAAAGTCGCAAACTTTCCTTGGAAGGGCTTGATGTTAAGATCGCCAAGATATTTGAAAATCGCCGTGAAAAAGAGGTTTTGCTTAGAGCCGACAAGGATGTACCATACGGCTTTGTAATCAAGGTGATGGCCAAGGTTAAGAAAGGAGGAATCAATAAGCTGGGAATGGTGACCGAGCCCCTTGAATAGCCCTTTCTATATCCTAACCTGGTTTATAAGCGCGGGTGGAAATGCAACCTAATTGGAAAAAGATGTTTCTCCTCTCTTTCCTTATTCATCTGGGGGTCTTTTCCTTAGTACTTTTTGTCCCTGAGACCGCCCCCACGAGGTCTTTAAAGGGGGTAATATACGAGGTAAATCTTGTGGAGCTTCCCAAGACAAGGGCTCCCGGGAAAAACACAGGAAAGGCAAAAACCTCGGCCAAGGCGAAGAAGGGCGTGCTGGTCAGAAAGAGGAGGCCCGAGGTGAAAAGAATCGGCAAGATAAGGGCCAAAGAAAAGCCAGTGGTCATAGCAAAAAAGGTCGTCAAGCGTAAAAAGAAACAGGGAAAGAAGACTCAAACCTCACCGGACAAGGTGCTGAAGGAAGCCCTTGCCAAGGTGGAGAAAAAGCTGGAAACGCAGGAGAAAAAGGAGAAGGAGGAAAGACATATTGAAGAAGCGATCTCTCGAATAAAAGAAGGCGTAAAAGAGGAAGCAGGGGCCCTAGGGAGCGGCCCTGTGACGGGTCTTAGGATTCAAATTTACAAGGCAGAGGTGGAAAGCAGGATCAAAGGCAACTGGGCCTATCCCGCAGGCCTTGCCAGTCCTACCAAGCGGCAAGAGCTGGAGGCCATCGTGATTTTAACTGTACTTCGGGATGGAACGATATCAAAGTTTGATTTCAAGAAGCGCTCAGGCGATCCCATTTTCGATGAATCCGTTGCCAGAGCCATAGAGCGGTCCAATCCTTTGCCACCTTTCCCCGAGGGGTTCCTGAAAAACTCAGAAGAGATCGAAATAAACTTCAATCTGCGCGAACTGGAAACTGCATAACACGATCCGGAAGGACAAGCTCAAGGGCGCCATGTCAGCGCCCACCATCGCACAAGAGGGATATGAATGAAAAATAGACTTTCTTTTATTTGCTTTGCTTTGTTGGCGATTGTCCTTGTTTCCTCGCCAGCAATGGCCAGGATCTACATAGATATCAATGCTCCTTCAATAAACAAGTTCAAGGTGGCAGTACCCGATTTTCATAACCTAGGGCAATCTCATAAGCATCCTGAATTGGGCAGAAAATTTGCTGACGCCATAAGCCATGATCTCGACCTTAGCGGTTACTTTTCCCCCATTGATAGAAAGGCCTTCTTGGAAGAAGAAAACGAGGGCATCACCCTTGAAGAGATTAACTTCAAGAACTGGTCCGTCATCGGTGCTGAATTGCTTGTCAAGGGAGGCTATACCGTTGTTGGAAACCATGTGGAAGTCGTTGCTAGACTGTTTGACCCGTACTGGGGCAAGCAAATTATGGGTAAACGGTTCCTCGGCCTCATAAGCAATTACAGATGGTTGGCCCACAGGCTAAGCAACGAGATAATAAAGGTCCTCACAGGGCAAGACGGCATGTTTCTTACCCGAATCGCTTACGTAGACAGTGCCACCGGGCACAAGGAAATTCGGATATCTGACTATGACGGGTACAACTCGAAGCCCATTACCACCGACAACAGTATAGCACTGTCACCACGGCTTTCCCCTGATGGAACCCGCATCCTTTATACGTCGTACAAAGAAGGAAGACCAAAGCTTTATCTAAAAGATCTCCGCTCGGGCCTAACCCGGGTTCTTTCTCAGAGAAAGGGTCTCAATATCGGAGCAGCTTGGACACCAGATGGTAAGGCCATAGCCCTCACATTGAGCATAAAGGGCAACCCTGACATATTTCTTATCGATCTTAACGGCAGGATATTGAAAAGGCTGACGTCCAATTGGGGTATTGATGTTTCGCCTGCCTTTTCTCCAGATGGCAAAATGATGGCGTTTGTATCAAACAGGTCCGGCTCTCCCCAGATCTATATAAAGGATTTGAAAACGGGGAATAGCAGGAGGTTGACCTTTGATGGCAGTTATAACACCTCTCCCTCCTGGTCAAAGCTCAATAGAATTGTTTACACCTCCATGAACCATGGCTCTTTTGATATATTCACCATGGACCCAGAAGGAGGGGAGCCGGTTCAGCTTACAGAGAACGTTGGGAACAACGAGGATCCGTGCTGGTCTCCAGACGGTAGGTACATCGTGTTCAGTTCCAACCGGTTGGGGCCGTATCACCTGTATATAATGACAGCAAACGGCCAAAACCAGCGAAGGATATCGCCTCGGAAAGGTGAACAGACATCCCCATCATGGGGTCCTTCGGCCTTAGGAACCAAGTACTAGGATTGACCCTATTCGCGGCATTTGACTAACTCCTTGAAATAAACTTTCTACCGTGATAAAAAACCAGTGAAAACAATTTTCCTTGCAAATACCTGCCAGTATGTTAGTAGATGTTAGCTATACTCGTTAAGGGGGTTATTTAGTTTTATCAATTCAACGTGTAAAGTATTGCAGGCGGTAACCAACAATCTTAGGAGGTGCGGAAGATATGAGAAATAGAGCAAAGACGATCATGTTGGCCTTGGCCCTAGCAGTGGCTTGTATATTTGCAATGACATCTTGTGCCAAGAAGCAGGTCAAGGTTTATGAAAGCGCAGAACCAGGCACCAAGCAGCCGGCTGGAAAGGCGGCCGAGGAAGGACAGGCGGCCCCAAAGAAAGTGGAAACAGGGGTTTCTCCTGAGTACCAAAAGGCTGAGGCTGAACGCCAGGCCAAGCTCAAGGAGCTAGCTGAAAAACAAAAGCTGTTGGACGAGATCAGGGAATTTGAGAATGAAAAGATTTACTTTGACTTTGACAAGTCCGACTTGAAACCTGAAGCCAGGGCCATCCTGAGGAAAAAGGCCGACTGGCTGCTCAAGCATCCGGAATATAGGGTTCAAATTGCCGGGAACTGTGACGAAAGAGGGACCATTGAATATAACCTGGCCTTGGGTCAGCGCCGTGCAGACGCGGCAAAGAAGTTCCTTGTTGCCCTTGGAGTGGATGAAGCCAGGATTACGACCATCAGCTATGGTGAGGAACGTCCTGTTGACCCCAGGCACAACGAAGAGGCCTGGGCAAAGAATAGGCGCGACGAGTTTAAGTTGATAAGGTAAATAAACTGGATAAGCAGCAACAAATGAAAAGCTGCAGTACCGATTGACAAATGATTGTGGGCCGAACTTCCAAGGAGGTTCGGCCTACGATTTTAAGGAGGCCTTGGGTATGCACGGTCAAAAAACAGCCAAATACCATTTACTACTGGTCGGCCTACCTTTCTTCATGGCCATTGCACTCACTCTTTCATCATGTACCATGGTAACCAAGCAGGATCTTCTTGCGTTAAACGATCGCTTGGTTACCTTGAATGAAAGGGTAAACAAGCTGGAAGACAAGATTGACAAGAGTTTATCGGAGGACGTGGATTCCAGGATAGAGCCTATTCGCACAAATCAGGCGGAGCTCGTTGCCGAGCTGGACAAGGTAAAGGAAAGCATGCAGGGTCTTTCGGGCAAGGTGGAGGAAAACAGCCTTCTTATAAGGCGTCTAGTTGAAAAGGACACTACAGGCCAAGACATCATGAAGGCCGAGGTTGTTAAACTGGCAAAGCGGGTAGAAACCCTTGAATCGGAAATGCTGGTAGTAGAACGGACTCTTGGTATTCAAAAAATACCGGAAGCAGGGGCGGAAAAGCCCACCATGCCCGGGGCTGCTCCCTCTGAAGCCACAGTACCAGGGCCACAACCGGCTGTCACCACAGAGCAGCAGGCCTACGAAAAAGGTGTAAACCTGTTCAAAGACGGCAAATACCAGGGGGCTATCGCAGTTTTCCAAGACTTCCTAAAAAAATATCCCACCTCTGATCTGGCTGACAATGCACAGTTCTGGATAGGTGAAAGTTACATGGCCATGAAGCAGTACGAGAAGGCCATCCTAGCCTTCCAGGAAGTAATCAAAAAATATCCAGACGGCAATAAGGTGCCAAATGCCATGTTAAAGCAGGCGCTTGCATTTTATGCCATAAAGGACAAGGTAAGCGCGAGGCTCATACTGAAAAAAGTCATTAGAAAATATCCCAATTCACCGGAGGCCAGGATAGCAAAAGCCAAGTTGAAATCGATAATGTAGGGTTACCGAGGCAATACGCTCTTGCTAAGCGCCGACATGATGTCCCTTCTGCTGATGACTCCTAACAGAAGGGGAGAGTCCTTACCGTCTGTTACGGGTAGCAGCGCGTAGTCCCTTGCACTGATGGTCTTCAATGCTGTGAGAAGAGTATCATCTTCCCTTACTGTTACCACATTCTTGGTTGCAATGTCCCTTGCCGTTGTCTCAGGCGGCAATTCCCTTTCCATTGCACTCACAACGTCGGACAAAGAAATAATACCTACCAGCTCCCCCGCAGGATTAACCACAGGAAAGCTATTGAATTTCTTTTCGAATATGAAATCCTTTAACCTCTCCAGCGGCATATCCTCAAGCACCGTCTCAACATTGGTGGTCATGGCATTCTTGACAAGTAGTGATTGAAGGTGGGCCAGTTCCATTGGAGGTCTTCTTTCTTCTTCAGCCACCATACCGGCCTTTATCTCCTTGATCCGATCATTGTAAGCCTGGATAACCTCCCTTCTGTCAAGCATGCCCAGCAACTGCCGCGGGTTGTCATCCCTCACCACAGGTATCTGGTTGAGGTTCCTTATGGTGAATTTTCTCAGCGCCTCGTTAAGGTCATCAGAAGGGGTGAGATAGATGATGTCTGTGTTGGCGATATCCTTCATTAACACAAGATTCCCTATTTCTTCGTCAAAAAGAATACCCCGCACATCATTAGTTGAAAAGATTCCGGTAAAATTGCCGTCTCGATCCACCACGGGGAAATATTGCTGCTCTACTGCAGAGAATATCTCGCGAAATTGGTTGAAGGTCATTTCTTCCGGGATAAGTTGCACACGTTTAAGGTGCGGCAGAAGGTCCCCGACCTTGATGGCTCCAAGGACGTCAACAAAAAACTCGCCCCTGTGCGCCCGCGAGGCGAGCCTGTTTTGTACTTGTCTAATGTATATGGTCCATCTACGCGAAACAAGGTAGGCAAGGCTGCAAACCAGCATGCTGGGAAGTAACAGATGGTAGGAGTTGGTCATCTCGCTTACAAAGATAATAGTACTAATGGGAGCGTTGGATACTGCGGCGAAAAAGCCAGCCATCCCTACAACCACGAAAGCCCCTGGATATACAACAACACCGGGTAAAAGATGGTTGAACACCCTGCCCACCGCACCCCCAAGTGCTCCTCCGATCACTACCGACGGACCAAAGACTCCACCGCTGCCGCCAGACCCTATGGAAAAGGAAGTGGTGAAAATCTTTCCCAGTGCTAGGCCTATCAGAAACAGCGTCGGAAGTTGGTTGTCCAAGGCCATTTGGGCGTATCCGTAACCAAAAGCCAAGGTTTGAGGAAGAAAAAAGCCTATTATCCCGGTAACAAGACCTCCTATTGCAGGCTTAACATGATTGGGGATGGGTATTCTCTTGAAAAGGGCATGCACACCATAGAAAGACTTAACATAGAGGATCCCTGCTCCCACGAGCACGAAAGACAGAACAGTGTACGGCCCTAGCTCCCAGGGATTTTGAAATATGAAATCCTGGGAGTTGAATAGCGACCCCCATCCGAAGAACAGGCAAAAAACACAATAGGCGACCACAGAGGAAATACCTGCGGGAATTATTACCTCTGCCTCAAACTCGGGATCCTTATAAAGCACCTCCGCGGCAAACAGTGCTCCCGCAAGGGGAGCCCGGAATATGCTGCCTATTCCCGCACCCATACCCGCAGCAAGCATTATCCTTCTTTCCCTCTCCGGAAATTTCAATGTAGTGGCAAGGAAAGAGCCAAAGCCAGCTCCAATTTGAGCGATCGGCCCTTCCCTTCCACCAGATCCCCCTGATGTTATCGTGAGAGCAGATGCCAGGGTCTTCACAAATGGGATCCTAGCACGAACAAATCCGCCCCTGTTGTGATATGAATCTATTGCGGCATCAGTCCCATGACCCTCTGCCTCGGGCGCGAAGGTATAAACGAGCCATCCGCTGAACAAGCCGCCGATGGCTGGAAGGAAGAGCAGTATCCACCGGTTGAAGGCAGTGGTGGTGGGAGGGAAAAGATGTCCCTCCCCGGCGGGTGCAGGAGGCCGGTATCCTGCGAGGTAATCCATGAAAAAATGAAAACCGATTTGGCAAAGATAGTGAAATACTACTGATCCCAGCCCGGCTATAATGCCAATAAGCACATAATAGAAAACGAACTTTCCTGCCACTGCGAATCGACCACTGCTCAAAGCTTGGGGGATTATAGAACGGAGTGTGGAAGTGAAATTATGCGTCATTCCGGTGATAATTACCTCTTTCTAGTTTCTAGCAAATTGCCCGGCCTTTATTTTCCGAAGAGCCTGCACAACGGCAAAACGGTGGGATCTTCTTCAAATAGGTCTTTTAACCAAGGCCTTTATAGTGGGACTGCTTGGTCCAGTCAAGGCCAAAGCCGTTTACATATTTAAGAGCTCACGATATGAAGAATTTATCCGGATGAATTTTCAAGATCGAGCAACTTAAATCAGGCAATTATGATCTGTCTAAATATCGCAAGATAATATTGTACTACTCAATAGAATACTAAAATTTATAAAATTAAGGTACTTTTATTTACTATTCCAGAATTAGGCTTGACTTTAGACGTTTTCGGTATTATAAATTATTAACTAAGTTTTAACGTTGCCTTATCCATATGCCGATGGATGGGTAATCGAGGTTAAACAAGATTGCCTTACTATTACAAAGGACAATAATCGCAATTCTACATATAGAAAGAGGGGATCAACATGCCAGAGATTATGACCACCAAGGAATTAGCGAAGTACCTTAAGCTTCATGAGATCACCATATGCAAATACGCGGCTGAAGGTAAGATACCAGCCATAAGAATAGGCAGGGTTTGGCGGTTCGACAAGGAAGCAATTGACCGGTGGATAAGCGGCGGTCAGAAGGCCAACACAGTAGAAGACCGGGACAAAAAGGGATAAAACCGCTCATACCTCGATATCATTGCACCATAGATTGCAATAACCACCGAGAGGCGGGATGGGGTGTGTTAATCCTTACACGATCCCTAGCGAACCCAATGGATCTTTTCATACCTCATCTCATCTGTAGAGAAGAAAATTCTCCCTAAACTCCAGGTAGTCCTTGAGGTCATCCTGCCAGACCTCTTCAATTTCTTTGACCTCAGCGCCTTCTTCAATCCACCTGACTATCCTTTCATCACCTATGATGAGATCAATAGGTCTTTTGTCAAAGACATACTCATAGGGGGGCTCTTTCCAGCTAAACTCTTTTGCATGGTGCTTGATCACAGCTTTAAGAAACAGCAGGGTTGTGCGGAACGGCCTAAAGGCCCGTGGATTTGTCACACAAATGAAAAATCCATTACACCGCTTTCCCTGCCATTTATTAAAAGTTGGTGTAAAATGAAATTCCATGGTCAGGCATCCTGGGATGTCGAGTTTACCCATGTCTTTACTTATCGCCTCGCAATCAAGGAAAGGTGCTCCAAATACTTCAAAAGGCCGGCATGTGCCACGGCCCTCGGAGAGGTTCGTCCCTTCCCATATCACCTGTCCTGGGTAAACGTAAGCTGTATGATTAAACGGCATGTTTGGTGAAGGCATGACCCATGGGAGGCTCGTATCTTCCCACAACATGTCTCTGTTCCACCCTTTCATGGTTATTACCTCAAGTTCACAATCAAGCTTGTAGACCCCTTTGAACATTAAGGCCATCTCTCCGAGGGTTAATCCATGCCGCATGGGCAACTCCCAAGGCCCCACAAAGGAAAACAGCTCCTTTTTCAACAAGTTTCCTTCAACAGTGGCCCCTCCCAGGGGATTTGGTCGATCCAATACAATGACCTTTTTTTGGTAATCACTTGCCGCCTTGAGACAATTGAGTAGAGTTGAGCCGAACGTGTAAACCCTGCACCCAACATCCTGAAGATCCACAAGGAGTGTATCTATTTGTTCCAACATCTGCCTGGTAGGCTCTCTTGTCTCAGAATACAGGCTGTAGATCGGAATGCCTAGCCGGGAGTCGAAGCCATGAGGGGTTTCATTCATGTTGTCCTGCTCTTCGGCGCCGTAACCATGTTGAGGTGTAAAAAGGGCTTCAAGCTGGGGACCAAGGAGGGAGTGTAACACGTATTTTGAAGGCCTTAGCTTTCGGTCCACGGAGGCTTGGTTGCACAGGAGCCCCAGCTTTAGCCCCTTGAACCTCTTCCACACCTGCTCGATGAAGCACTCCAGTCCCGTCAGCACGCTCCCTTTCACCCTTTAATCCTTTGTTTGTTTTACTGCATGGCTCAAAAGTTGTATGATTCCCTTAAATTTTGTTCAACCAAACCAGCATTCACCACATGACCCGGCAGGATCAATGCTAGACAAGAATATTACACTAGGGGTAGTACCCACCTTGTTTATCACCTGTGCACTGCTCGTTCAATTGGTTTTTTACCCTAAGACCTTCTGTGCAACATTCAGGTCTTTCCCAACAAGTCAGGTCGTAGTGGTGGTCCCGGTCGGGATGGAAGGAGCAGCCCGCGAGATCCTCAGCATCTTCCCAGGAGTCAAGTCCGAAGTGGAGGCCTTTTTTAACTGGGACCTCACGAGTATTCCGAGCATTTGCGTTAAAAAGGCACCCAAAAGAGCCAGAGGGAGAAGCGATGACCTTGTGGTAGGCTATGCGGTTCCTGCACGCCATCTGATAGTCATTTTCTACTCCCGGACTAAGACCAATCCTGTGAATCTCCGACTAACCCTGAAGCATGAAACTTGCCATCTCATATTGCACGAACATATTAGGTTGGTGACGTTACCCCGGTGGTTAGATGAAGGAATTGCGCAGATGGTTAGTGGCGTACCTGGAGAAATTTTACCGGTAAGGGAAGATGCTGTCTCACGCCTTTCCCGTAAGACGGGTGGACTGATCAGCTTCAGGCTTTTAAGGGATCAGTTCCCAAAAGAGCCCATAAGGCGTCTCCTTGCGTATGCTGAGTCGCGAGATTTTTTAAACTTCTTCGTAGATCACTTTGGAAAAAACGCCTTGCGATCCATCTTACAAGCGATGAAAAAAGGTGTGCCAGCTGAGCAAGCATTCCTGGCAGTTACTGGATTCCCACTTGACGACCTTGAGACCAAGTGGCGTGCTTCTATAAAAGAAAAAGACACATGGATAGCACGGCTAGGTTATTATATGTATGAGATCCTCTTTGCGCTGGCAGCAATAGCAACCGCATACGCGTTTGTTCGGCAGTACAGGATCAAGAGGGCCTATGGCAAGTTGGAGGACGAAGACGAGCTGAAAACCGATTGATGAGCTTCCTTGCCACCTGTGTCGTTGTCTGCTATTTATGGAAAGGCAGTGGAGGGTCCATTGAGCATGAGCAACACTATCAAGCTAACGATAAACGGGTTTGAAGAACAGGTTGCGCAAGGAAGCACCTTGTTGGAGTTGGTTTCCGAACACGGAGATGGGGATGTTCATCTAATCGTGGAGCGCAACGGAAGATTTGTGTACCCGGACAATTACGAAACAGTTGTGCTAGAGGAAGGAGACAGGATCGAACTTATTAATCCGAACTTCGGCGGATAAGCATTCCAAGGGCATATGAAAACAAGGAGGAGTAAATGGAGTTTCCATATCTTTTCTCGCCCATAAAGGTAGGCAACATGGAGCTGCGTAACCGCATCGTCATGACTGCAATGCACCTGGGGTATACACCCGAAGGCGAGGTAACGGATCGGCTGTTGAATTTTTACGAGG
>Ga0164318_10002585_pt1 | contig 16877 bp, 16 predicted proteins | sample GuaBasSedimGuay9_FD_113734 | JGI IMG/M metagenome (GOLD analysis project Ga0164318, IMG submission 113734) | Subseafloor sediment microbial communities from Guaymas Basin, Gulf of California, Mexico - Guay9, Core 4571-4, 0-3 cm | ecosystem: Environmental > Aquatic > Marine > Hydrothermal vents...
AGACTTTTTCGAAGAAAAAGTCTATAGCCGAATTGATCCTGAGCGACCGAAGGGAGTCGAAGGATCTAGGGTTTAATTCCCCGCAGCTTGCTGCGTTTCCTTTTTTGGAAAAGTTTTTGATACTTCGTAGCTTGCTGTGAGGTAGTTCATTTGAGATTATGTATTATTTAGGCGTGACTGGCGGGTTCTTAACCGGAAAGAGTACGGTTTGCGGATTTTTACGCAGGATGAAGATAAAGGTGATAAACACAGATGATATTTACCGCGGGCTTTTATCTTTGGATAAAATGCTTAAGAAACACTTGGTTTCTGAATTCGGCAGGGAGATATTGAGAGGCGGCAGGATAAGCCGTAGCAATTTGCGTAAGCGGGTGTTAGGAAACGAGTCCAACCTGAGTAAGGTGTCTGAAATAAGCCATCCTTATATTATTTCCGCTTTGAAGAAAGAACTAAATTCTTATCGTAAGATGCCGGGCATTATCGCGGTGGAAGTCCCCTTGTTATATGAAACGGGCCTGGAGAATTTGTTTGATAAAGTAATTGTTGTCTTAGCTAAGAAAAACAATCAGGTTAGCAGGGGCTTGCGGCTTGGTTATAAAAGAAAACAGATTCAATTCTTTTTAGCCTGTCAGCTTCCGCTTGGGTATAAAAAGGACAAAGCTGATTATGTCTTGTTTAATTATAAAGGCAGGGAAGAATTATATAAACAGTTAAAAGGAGTTATTGAGGATATAAAAAACAATCAATCTCTTCAACAAATCTCAGCTTGAAATCTAAGGTTTGTTTGGGGATATGTTTTGGCCTTTGAATATGCCGAAGTAATCCTGGCCGGCGTTTTGGATGTTGCTGAAGTATCAAACTTGGGAGGAGATAAAGAGTTATGGACAACAAAAGCACAGGTTATAAGAAGGAGGAAAAGATGGATATTGGAACTCTTAAGGAAATGAAGATCTCTGATCTTAACAAATTAGCTAAGAGTTTATCAATTAACGGTATAAGCGGAATGAGGAAGCAGGATTTAATCTTCAAGATTCTACAAGCTAAGGCGGAAAAGGAAGGGCTTATGTTTGGCATTGGGGTGTTGGATATCTTATCTGAAGGTTTTGGTTTCCTGCGTTCGTCTAACTACAACTATTTGCCTTCGCCGGACGATATTTACGTTTCTCCTTCACAAATCAGGAAGTTCGGATTAAAGACAGGAGATACAGTCAGCGGACAGATAAGGCCTCCTAAAGACAACGAGAAATATTTTGCTTTGCTTAAGATTGAAGCGGTTAATTTTGAGAATCCCGATGAGGTCAAAGACAGGGTCCTGTTTGATAATTTAACGCCTATATACCCTAACCGGCGGTTTCTTTTAGAAACAAAGCCTGAGGAAGTTTCAACCAGGATTCTTGACTTATTAGTTCCTATCGGGAAAGGGCAGAGAGGGATGATTGTTGCCCCTCCTTACAGCGGTAAAACTGTTTTGCTTCAGAAAGTGGCTAATTCCATCATGGCAAATAATCCGGATGTTATGCTTATAGTCCTGCTTATTGATGAACGCCCGGAAGAAGTTACCGAGATGAAAAGGATAGTTAAAGGAGAAGTAATTAGTTCTACTTTTGATGAGCCGGCAGACCGCCACGTGCAGGTAGCTGAAGTCGTTTTGGAAAAAGCCAAAAGGCTGGTTGAGTATAAACACGATGTTGTGATTCTTTTAGACAGCATTACCCGTTTGGCAAGGGCATATAACCTTGTTGAGCCGCATTCGGGAAGAATTCTCTCCGGAGGGATAGATTCCAGCGCTTTACATAAACCCAAACGTTTTTTTGGCGCGGCCCGGGCGATTGAAGAAGGCGGTTCTTTGACTATAATAGCGACAGCTTTGGTGGATACCGGTTCCCGTATGGATGATGTTATTTTTGAAGAGTTTAAAGGAACCGGCAATATGGAAATTACCCTTGATAGAAATATTTTCCAGAGAAGGATTTACCCCGCAGTGGATATTAAACGTTCCAATACCAGGAGAGAAGAATTGCTTCTTCATCCTGACGAACTTAAGAGAATCTGGGTATTACGGAAAGTGTTAAATGACCTGAATTCAATTGAGGCAATTGAGCTTTTGGGAGAACGTTTGTCCCGGACGAAAACAAACGCTGAGTTTTTAATGAGTATGAACCAGTAATATCCTTAACGGAACGGTTAATGGCGAATGGCAAATAGCAAATGGCTAATTTATAAATATTAAGGAAATCCTGTCTCAGGGAAGATGTTAGAAAAGCCTCTTTGATCCTTTTCTAACCTTCGACGGGATAAATTCGGCCGGACAGCTTATGTCATTCTTCGAACTCCATAAGTTGTGGCCTCATTTGCTAATTTATAAATATTAAGGAAATCCCGTCTCAGGGAAGATGTTAGAAAAGCCTCTTCGATCCTTTTCTAACCTTCGGCGGGATAAATTCGGCCGGACAGCTTATGTCGTTCTTTGAACTCCATAAGTTGTGGCCTCATTTAGGAGGTAAAAATGAAAAAAGGATTACATCCCAAATATGTAGAGTCTACGGTTATTTGTGCTTGCGGGAATGTTATTCATACCCGTTCCACAAAACCGAATATCCATGTGGATATTTGTTCGAAGTGCCATCCCTTCTTTACCGGCAAACAGAAATTTGTTGATTCAGAAGGAAGGGTTGAGAAGTTCATTAAGAAGTATAGAAAAACCGAGAAGGAACAGTAATCGGCAGGCACGCTTTTTGCTTTCGGTTGTTTTATAAAATGACAGGCCAAATAGCGCTATGTTTGATAAGTTGGAGAAAATAGAGGCGGAATATAAGGAGATTTCAGGCAAACTGGCAACAGCTGAAGTTTTGGCTGACAGGCAGGAATACCGGAAACTGGCCAAACGGTTTTCTTCATTGGAAAGCCTTGTCAAAATTATACGAAAGTACAAGAAGTTTTTAACCCAAAAGGAAGAAACGTTTTCTATTATTCAATCAGGCGGAGAAAATAGTGAGTTAGTTGATTTAGCTAAAGAAGATTTGGAGAAGATAAACGCGGAGATAAAGAGGCTTGAAGAGGAAATAGAGGGAAAGATATATGAAGAGGAATCTTTTCCTGACAGGACCGCGATAGTTGAAATACGCCCGGCGGCCGGCGGGCAGGAATCAGCCCTGTTTGCTTTGGACCTTTTAAAGATGTATTCTAAATATGCCGATAGTAAGAAATGGGAAATTGAGATGCTTGATTCTCAGCCTACGGAAATAGGGGGGATTAAAGAATGTGTCTTCGCGGTTAAAGGAAGGGGCGCTTATGCCAATTTTAAGTTCGAGTCTGGTGTCCACCGTGTTCAGCGTGTTCCGGTTACAGAGTCAGGAGGGAGGATTCATACTTCTACGGTTACGGTAGCGGTCTTAATGGAGCCTACTAATGTAGAGATTAGTATTGACCCCAAGGATTTAAAGATAGATACTTTCCATTCAAGCGGAGCAGGAGGCCAGCATGTCAACACTACTGATTCGGCAGTGAGAATTACCCATATCCCGTCAGGAGTAGTATCTACCTGCCAGGATGAGAGGTCTCAAATTAAGAACCGGCATAAAGCGATGCGTATTTTGAAAGCCCGTCTTTTGAAGTATCAGCAGAAACAGCAGATTCAGGGTATTGATTCCGAACGCAGAAAACAGATAGGCAAAGGCGGACGGAGTGAGAAAATACGCACCTATAATTTTTCCCAGCGCAGGGTTACTGACCACCGCGGCCCTATTACTGTTTACCGCCTGGAATCGGTGTTGGAGGGGAATCTGGATTTAATAATTAAACCTTTAATCCTTCAGAGCAGGAAGGAAAGGATATGATTTCTTTAATTAAGGATGAATATCTGCTGTCAAAGGTTAAATCCCGCATACCGGTATCCCATCTACGCTTTATCGCGGAGGATATTTTGAAAATCCCTTTTGCTGAATTTGTGTCAGGAAGAAGCATATCCTATGAGAATGAGAGTAAACTAAAAAACATATTAACAGAAATAAAAACCGGCAGGCCTTTAGAATATATTTTGGGCAGAAGCGGGTTCTTTGGGCTGGACCTGGATATAGATGAGAATACCCTTATTCCCCGTAAGGAAACAGAGATTCTTGTGGAAGAAGTCCTGAAATCTTTAGGAGATGAGGATACAATTTTGGATATAGGCACAGGTTCCGGAAATATTGCCGTTTCTCTATCTTTAGCGAAGAAAAGGGCTAAAGTGTTTTCTGTTGATATTTCTTATCCGGCAATAAAAACAGCTGTGAGAAATAAGGGAAAATACAATACAGGTAATTTGTTTTTTGTGAACTCAAGTCTTATGAATTGTTTTGCTTCCGGGAGCTTTGATATTATTGTTTCTAACCCTCCTTATGTAGAGGATTCTTATATAGATAACGACAGCCGGTTAAGATGTGAACCCAGGCCCGCTCTCTCCGGAGGGCCTGACGGATTGGATGTTATCAGAAACATACTAAAAGAGGCGAAGAGCTGTCTAAAGAAGCGGGGCTTGCTGTTTCTTGAGATAGGGTTTCAACAGAAGGACAAAGTTTTAAAAATAGCGGATAAAAACGGCTGGAAGGTAAAGGCGGTTGTTAAGGATTATTCCGGTATTGACAGAGTTTTGTCCTTTAGCCGAATCGGAGAATAATATATAATAAATATCCCATTAACAATGTATCAATTTGTTATCTGTTGTAGGGTATACGGGGAATAATGGACAAGTTAGAAATTATCGGCGGAAGGAAATTAAAGGGTAAAGTAAAAATAAGCGGGTCAAAGAACGCTGTCCTGCCTATTATGGCGGCTTCTCTTCTCACTGATGATCTCTGTATTATAGAAAACGTTCCCCGTCTTTCTGATGTATTTACAATGGCCAGGCTCTTAGAGTCTTTGGGTAAGAAGGTTGATTTTGGACAAAATATTCTGTCCATAACTTCCCGGAAAAGCAAAAGTTTTGCTGCTCCTTACCGGCTGGTTCGGACTATGCGGGCTTCTTTTTGTGTCTTAGGTCCTCTTTTGGCTAAACGGAAAAAAGCGAAAGTATCTTTGCCCGGAGGGTGTGTTATAGGATTAAGGCCGGTTGATTTGCATTTAAAAGGGATGGAGAGTTTAGGCGCGTCAATTAAGATATCCGGAGGATATTGTTATGCTAAGGCTGAGCCGTGTTTAACCGGACGCCATATTTTCTTAGGAGGTAGATTCGGTTCATCAGTCCTGGCTACGGCGAATACTTTGATGGCTGCCGTTATGGCAAGAGGGGAAACGGTTATAGATTTTTCTGCCTCTGAGCCGGAGGTTGAAGATTTAACTTCTGTCCTGAAGAAAATGGGAGCTGATATTAAAGGAGGAGGTACTCCTCAGATTATTGTAAAGGGAAGAAAGAGTTTAGGGGGATTTAGACATTCAGTTATACCGGACAGGATTGAGGCCGGGACTTTTATGGCCTTTGCTATAGTTTCTAAAGGGTTTGTAACAATTGAGAATGTAATTCCTAAACATTTAGGGGCAGTTATAGATGTTGTGAAAAGCATGGGCCAGATGGTGGAAATCAAAGGCCGTAAGATTAAGGTAAAATCAGGCAGGAAGATATCTTCGGTAAATATTACCACTCTGCCTTTTCCCGGGTTTCCTACTGATTTGCAGGCCCAGTTTATGGTTTTGCTCTCTTTGTCTTCGGGGATTTCTACCGTTACTGAAAAAGTATATCCTGACAGATTTATGCATATTCCTGAACTCAACCGCATGGGGGCAAAGATATTCAGGTCCGGCCCGGTGGCAATCATTGAGGGGATAAAAAGGCTGTCTTCAGCCGAAGTCATGGCTTCGGATTTGAGGGCGTCGGCTTGTTTGGCAGCTGCCGGTTTAGCGGCTTCCGGGAAAACTACTCTTCACAGGCTGTACCATTTAGATCGGGGGTATGAAAACTTTACGCAAAAGCTTAAAGGTTTGGGCGCCGAAGTCCGGAGAGTTAAGGAATAATAAATTGGAGTTTTTCTAAAATCTTTATAAATATTCTAACAGGTACAGGTGAGTACAGGCAAGTCGCAATAACTGATTAAAGGATAATTACCAATAACCAAAATTAGGATAAAACCAATATATTTCTTATTTGGTTATTGATTATTGGATATTGGAGTTTGTTTGTGTCTTGCCTGTGCCCGTTAGGGTATAAGGATATTGCCTGGTAATTGGTTATTTTTATTTCCTTAATCAATGAGACTTAGACTTTTTCGAAGAAAAAGTCTATAGCCGAATTGATCCTGAGCGGCCGAAGGGAGTCGAAGGATCTATGGTTTAATTCCCCGCAGCTTGCTGCGAGGTAGTTCATTAATAAATATGCAAAAAATACTTCTGATTGATAATTACGATTCATTTGTATATAATCTTTACCAGTACCTTATTGAATTAGGGGCTGGTGTTTCTGTTGTTCGGAACGATAAAGTTTCCTTAGAAGATGCCGGCCGTTTAAAGCCTGATAAGATTGTTATTTCTCCCGGCCCGGGAAGGCCGGAAAAAGCCGGCATTTCTGTTTCTTTGATTGAGGCTTTTTCTGACAAAATCCCTATTTTAGGAGTGTGTTTGGGGCATCAGGCGGTAGGGTTAGCTTTTGGAGCTAAAATAGTGAGAGCAAAGAAAATTATGCACGGAAAGACTTCTTTAATATACCATGATAAAAAGAAGATATTTAAAGGCCTTCCTCTTCCTTTTTTGGCTACGCGGTACCATTCTTTGATTATTGACAGCAATTCTCTGCCTTCAATTCTAAAAGTTACGGCTTCTACCCCATTAGAAGTTAGTCCCAAAGATACTACAGCTGCTTCTGGCAGCTTATTTCTAACGGGGCCTGCTCAGGAAAAGGAAATAATGGCAGTTGAAGTGAGAGGAAAGCCTTGTTTTGGGATACAGTTTCATCCGGAATCTATATTGACGAAAGAAGGCAGGCATCTTCTTAACAATTTCCTTAAATTATGATTAAAGAGTATATAAAGAAAGTTGTTGAGAAGAAGGATTTATCCTATTCGGAGGCTAAAGAGGCTTTTATTTCTATTTTGGATAGCAAAGTTTCTCCGGTCCAGGTTTCGGCTTTTCTGATAGGATTGAGGATGAAAGGCGAGTCTCTATATGAAATCTTAGCTTTATCTGAGATAATGAGGGAGAGGTCGGTTAAACTTAATGTAAAAGAAGGCAAAGAAGATTTCGTCCTTGATACCTGCGGGACAGGGGGAAAGCCTATAAAGACTTTCAACATTTCTACCTGTACGGCGTTTGTCGTTTCATCTTTGGGGATAAAGGTAGCTAAACACGGAAACCGTTCCTTTTCGGGCAGATGCGGAAGCGCTGATGTTATTGAGAAATTAGGTATAAATATTTCTTTACTTCCTGATATTGTAGAAAAGGCGGTTAAGAGTATAGGCATAGGTTTCATCTATGCTCCTTTATTTCATCCGGCAATGAAGCAGGTAGCCGGCCTGCGTAAAGAAATAGGGGTAAGGACTATTTTTAATTTAGCCGGTCCTTTAACTAATCCGGCCGGAGCGGATATCCAGGTTTTAGGTGTTTATTCGCCGGATTTGACTGAGAAGATAGCCGGTGTGCTTAAGAATTTAGGGTTAAGAAAGGCGATGGTTATTTGGGGAGAAGATGTTTGTGATGAAGTTAGCATTACAGGTAAAACCAAAGTTTCTGAACTTAAACAGGGGGAAGTCAGTACTTATTACCTTACTCCTGAAGATTTCGGCCTGTCTCCTGAAAAGTTTTCCGAATTAAAAGGAGGGACAGTTTCAGAAAATATGGATTCTATATTGAGTGTTTTGGGAGGAGAACCTTCGGCAAAATTAAATATAGTATTAGCTAACGCGTCTTTGTGTTTAGTCCTGTCCGGATTGGCAGAAAACTTCAAACAGGGAGTATCTCTTGCCTTGTCTTCCATAAAATCAGGAAAAGCTTTGGGTAAGCTTGAAGAGCTCAAGGCGTTTCTATCTCCATCTTCTAAAAATAAGTAGTATGCATAAGACCATATCTTTAATATTAGAGGCAAAGAAAAAGAAAGTAAAAATACTCAACAAGAGCCGTAAAGAGATTATTTCTCTATCTGAACAGACAGACAAGCCTGTTTCTTTTCTCAAAGCTTTGAATAAGGATGACGGCATATCAATAATTGCCGAAATAAAACAGGCTTCTCCGTCAGCGGGTATTTTGCGCAGAGACTTTAACTGTCTGGAGATACTTAAGGAATATAAGGATTGCGGAGCCTCCGCGGTTTCAGTCGTTACTGAAGAGGAGTTTTTTTTAGGCAGGACAAAATACCTTAAGGAGGTAAAAGAGAATACATCTTTACCGGTTCTGCGCAAAGATTTTATTATTGATGATATTCAGGTTTACCAGTCAAGGGCGCTGGGAGCTGATGCTATTCTTTTAATAGCTAAACTTTTGCCGGGAGAAAAGCTTAAAAAACTGTATGATTTGTCCAAAAGCTTAGGTATGGATGTTCTTGTTGAGATTCATAGTTTGAAAGAATTGAAATATGTGCTGGAAATGTCTCCGGAAATAATCGGTATTAATAACCGTAACCTGGATACTTTTACGGTTGATTTAGGAACTACTATTCAGTTAGCTCCTTTTATTCCCAGTGATTATCTTACCGTAAGCGAGAGCGGGATAAGTTCGTTTAAAGACATCCTTCTTTTAAAAGGAGCCGGTGTTAATTCCGTATTAATAGGCAGGTCTCTTATGGAGACTAAGGATATTAAGGAAAAACTTAAGGAGTTTCAGGCAGGCTGTGAAGATTAAGATTTGCGGTATACATGAATTAGAAGACGCTTCTATCTGTATAGATGAAGGAGCGGATGCTTTAGGTTTTATATTTTACCCCAAAAGCCCGCGGTATATAATGCCTAAACAAGCCAAGAAGATTATAGCTTCCCTCCCTTGTTTTATTAACAAAGTAGGGGTCTTTGTTAATGAGGAAGAGGATAGGGTTAGAGAGATAGCTGAATTTACCGGTATAGATACTCTTCAACTTCACGGTAAAGAGTCTCCTTTTTACTGCCGAAGGTTTAAGAAAAGGTATAAAATAATTAAAAGCTTTTTTCCGAAAGATGAGTCAATATTGTCTTTGATAGGTAAGTATTCTGTTGACGGAGTGCTTTTAGACATTCCTTTTGAAGAAAAAAAGGAATGCCCCGGAAAGGTTTTGAAGAAAACTGTAGTGAAAGATATTCTCCGGAAGGTTAAGTTCCCGGTAATTTCAGGGGGATTATCACCGGAAAATATTGAGTCAGTTGTAAAATCTTTTCATCCTTTTGCTGTTGATGTTGCCCGGGGAGTAGAACGGCTCTCGGCAAAGAAAGATAAGTATTTAATCCGGGAGTTTGTGCAGAGGGCGAGAAAAGCGGAGAGAGAACAGGTATGAATAAAAAAGGATATTTTGGAGAGTTCGGCGGGAGGTTTATTCCTGAGACTTTAGAATACCCTTTACGGGAGTTAGATAACGCCTATTCTAAATTTTCAAAGTCTAAAGCCTTTAATGAGGAGTTGACCCGGTATTTGTCCGATTACGCGGGAAGGCCTACTCCTCTTTACTTTGCCAAAAGGCTCAGCAAAAAGTTTGGACTTAGAATCTATCTCAAACGCGAGGATCTTCTTCATACCGGAGCCCACAAGATAAACAACGCTTTAGGCCAGGCTTTGCTGGCGGTGAAGATGGGTAAAAAACGCGTAATAGCTGAGACCGGAGCAGGACAACACGGAGTTGCCACGGCTACCGTAGCGGCTCTTTTCGGAAAAGAATGCTGTGTGTATATGGGAAAAGTTGATATTCAGCGCCAGAACCTGAATGTCTTAAGGATGAAACTTTTAGGAGCTGAAGTCAGGGAAGTGGTTTCCGGGTCGCAGACCTTAAAGGACGCCGTTAACCAGGCTCTGCGTGACTGGGTTACCAATGTCAGAAATACTTACTATCTTTTAGGGTCGGTTGTAGGGCCTCATCCTTATCCTTTATTGGTAAGGGATTTTCAGTCGGTTATAGGCAAGGAAGCTAAACTGCAAATAAAGAAGATTGAAAAAAAGCTTCCGGACTATTTAGTCGCCTGTGTCGGCGGAGGAAGTAATTCTTTAGGGTTATTTCATCCTTTTTTTAAAGATAAGAAAGTCAAATTCATCGGGGTAGAAGCAGAGGGAAGAGGTTTTAACCTGCCCAACGCTTTATCCTTGGTTAAAGGCAGGCCGGGCATTCTTCACGGGGCAAAATCTTACCTTTTACAGGATAAATCAGGCCAGGTTAAAGAAGCTTTTTCAATAGCCGCGGGGCTGGATTATCCCGGAGTAGGGCCGGAACATTCTTATTACAAAAAGATAAAAAGAGCTGTTTATACGGCTGTTTCTGATAAACAGGCTCTTTCGGCATTCAGGATGCTTTCCGAATTAGAGGGGATAATTCCCGCTTTAGAGTCGGCGCATGCGATTGCTTACTTATCTGAATTGTCCCGGACAGCTAAAAAAGGGTCTTTGGTAATAGTTTGTTTATCGGGGAGAGGAGATAAGGATTTAGATATAGTAAAAAGATTCATGAAGTAAATCCTAAGCACTAAATTCTAAATACTAAACAATATCAAATGACCAAAATACAAAACCCAAAACAAAGTTTAGAACATTTGAAATTAGGATTTTCCGCCTGAGGCGGATCAGTCTATGGCTGAAGAGTTTCGAGTTTAGAATTTAGAGTTTTTAAATGCATAAAAGACGGTTGGGTTTGGAAGTTTATATAAGAGCGTGCCAATTATGGGAAAGATAAGAGATAAATTCAGACAGCTTAAAGAATCGGGCAAATCCGCGTTTATTCCTTATATTACTTTTGGCTTTCCGGATATGGAGACTTTCAGCCGGACAGCCGTTTCTTTAGACGAATGCGGCGCGGACTTTATTGAAATAGGGTTTCCTTTTTCCGACCCGATAGCTGACGGCCCGGTTATTCAGCATTCTTCCAGGATAGCTTTGGATAAAGGGGCGGATTTACCCGGCTTTTATTCATGGCTTAAAGAATATAAGAGACGGATAAAAGCGCCTTTAATCCTTATGTGTTATTATAATTCCGTGTATAGTTTGGGAGTAAACAAGTTTCTTAAGAAATTCTCCGGTTTTCTTGACGGGATAATTATTCCTGACCTTTTGGCTGAGGAAGGGGAAGAGTTTGTCAGTTTATCTGGGAAATATAACATTGATACAGTATTCTTTGTTACCCCTACAACCGAAAATAAACGGCTGCCTTTGATAAATAAGTGTTCAACCGGATTTATCTACTACATTTCAGTTACCGGAGTAACCGGAATACGCAGAGATATTTCCTTAAATACCCTTTCGGATTTGAAAAGAATCAGGAAAGTTTCGTCTTCTCCTGTCTGTATAGGGTTTGGAGTATCGACCCGCGGCCAGGTTAAGTCCTTGAAGAAAGATTTTGACGGAGTTATAGTAGGAAGCGCCATTATTAAGAAAATAGGCGGGCTTTATAAACAAAAGGATTTTATTCAGAGATTTAAGGAGTTCATCTTATGGTTAAACGCTTAAGACTAAAATCGGGCATGGAATTAGCTTTCAAAGATTTTCCCCGGGATGAAAGCTGCAGTGTAGGAGTGTGGATAAAAAGAGGCGCCCGTTCGGAACCTATGAGGATTAAAGGGGCAGCTCATTTTTTGGAACACCTTCTTTTTAAAGGGACGAAGAAATACAGCCACAAAGATATTACCCGGGATATTGAGGGCAGAGGCGGCCAGCTTAACGGTTTTACCTCTCAGGAAGTAACCTGTTACTTTGCCAAAGTCCTGAGAAAGAATTTAGGCAAAGCTTTAGATGTTTTATCCGATATGGTAGCTTTTCCCCTGCTTAAGCAGGAGGACATTAACAAAGAGCGCGGGGTTGTTTTAGAAGAAATTAAAATGTACAGGGATATGCCCTCTTCCCGGGTATCAAGCATATTGGATGCTCTTTTATGGGGCAGCCATCCTTTAGGGATTGATGTCATAGGGTTCAAGGATACGGTGTCTAAAATTACCGATAGAGATATGCGTTCGTTTCAGATGTCTTCCTATAAGCCTTCAGACATTGCTATAGTTATCTGCGGCAGGGATATAGGGTTTGAGATTTACGAAGAGGCCGTCAAAAAATTCTCTCCCCAAAGATACAGGAAGGGGGAATCTTTACCTGAATTTTCTTTTCCTAAGGTTTCTCCCAGATTCAAATTTTCGCAGGAGATAACTTCTTTTGAACAGACGCATCTCTCTTTAGGATTTAAAGGGCTTAAAGTTTCTGACAAAGACAGGTTTATATTAGATCTTATAAATGTAATTTTAGGGGGGAATATGTCTTCCCGCCTGTTTGAATCAATCCGCGAGAAATTAGGGTTAGCTTATGAGATATCTACCTCTGTAAAAAAGTTTACTGATACCGGAGCTTTCATTGTCCATTGCGGATTAGAGTCCGGAAACCTGCTGTTAGCATTGGAAATTATTGCCAAAGAACTTGTCCGGATGAAGAAATTCAATGTGGGGGGAAAAGAGCTTTCAAGGGCTAAGGATTACTGTTTAGGCGGATTAGCTATGTCTTTTGAAAATAACTTAAACACGATGTCTTATATTGGAGAATCTTTATGCAAAACCGGCAGGGTTTTAACCTTTAAAGAGTTGGAAAGAAGAATTTCAGGCGTTACCGTATCAGAAATAAAGTCCCTGGCTGGAAAGGTGTTTTGTTTAGACAGGGCTAAGTCTGCTTTAGTAACGAATGAGAATAGGGATTTCAAGCCGGAATTCGAAAAGATAATAAGGAAGTATGCCTAATATAAAAACCAGGAAAAAACCTAATCTTTCCAGAGAGAAAGCAAAGCTCCTTTTAGAAATGCTTGTTTCCAAACAGCCTTTAACTTATGAAGTCCTGAACTTGGAATCTGAGAACTTAGTATGGGATTACTGTATCATTGTTTCAGCCAATTCCGCGCCTCATGCCGAAGCTCTATTAAATGAACTGAGAAAATTCTCTAAGAGAGGAGGAGCGATACACCATATAGAGAAAGATGATGACTTAAGCTGGGTGCTGATTGACTTTTTTGATGTGGTTGTCCATATCTTTTCTGAAGAGAAGCTTTCATTCTACCGTTTAGACAGGCTGTTTAAAAAGTCTAAAAAATGCCGCTTCCGCCTGCCTAAGCATTGAATTCTCTATCAAAAACACCTACGAAGTGGCCTTTAGGACTCCTTGTAGGTAGTGTAGGTTTTTAGGCGTAATCGCGAAGCGCGAATCATGATAAATGTTAATGTATACCCCGTTAGAGATAAGAACTGTTTTTACAGTTTCGTAAATTAGTCTTGATATTCAATCTCTGACGGGGTATAGGTCTGACCCCAATTAAATAAGATTATGCAGGAATTCTATAATGAACTTACCCGAAAAGTTAAACAGGCAGTCCGGGAGCTTTATCCTGTTTGTGATTTGTCTTCTTTGCCGGATAGCGCTTTTTCTTTTACTCCTCCCCGAAACCGGGAATTTGGGGATTTGTCCTTATCTTTGCCTTTAAAGCTTTCGTCAATTCTTAAAGCCCCGCCTCACAGTATCGCTGAAATTCTCAGAAACAAATTAGAAAAAACATTCTCAGTATCCGGGTCAGGTGTCGCGAGGATAGAAGTTGTTAAGCCGGGGTTTATAAATTTATTCCTGACTTCTGAGAAAGTCCATGAATTATTCAACCGTCTTTTGGCTGAAGGCAGCGGTTTTTTTAAAGAAGACTCGGCTAAGGGTAAAAAGATCCTTTTAGAATTTGTCAGCGCGAATCCCACCGGGCCTTTGTCTATTGCTTCCGGCAGGCAGGCTGTTGTAGGCGATGTTTTAGCCGCTCTGTTTTCTTTTTTCGGAGCGGAGGTATTGAAAGAATATTATATAAATGATGAAGGCCGTCAGATAGACTTATTTGTTGAATCTGTCCGTCAGAGAATAGAGGAATTAAAAGGCAGGGAATTCGCGGTTCCTGAAGGCGGTTATTTGGGGGAATATGTAAAAGATATAGCTCAAACGGTATTGGACGATAAAGAATTCAAAGATAGGGGCCAGGCTCTGCGTGAGAAAGTTTTAAAAGCGGTCTTAGATATGATAAAGAATGATTTACTGGATATAGGGCTTAAGTATGACAGCTGGGTGAGCCAGAAAAATCTTCATGACACAGGCAGGATCAAAGAAGCCGTAGATTTCTTAAAAGAGCGGGGTTTGACTTATGAACAGGATTCGGCTTTATGGTTTAAATCTTCCTTGTTTGGAGATGAAAAAGACAGAGTTTTAGTCCGGAAAGACGGCAGTTTCACTTATTTCTCCGCTGATATAGCCTATCATAAAAACAAGCTTGATAGAGGGTATAAAACTCTTCTAAATTTATGGGGGCCTGACCATCATGGCTATATCCCCCGGATTAAAGCCGCTCTTAAGTCTATAAGCGGAGATAAAAAAGAAAATCCCGATTTCAATATCCTGATTATTCAGTTAGTAAGCGTAAAATCGGGAAAGATGTCCAAACGGAAAGGGACAGCCGTACTTGTAAAGGATTTAGTTTCAGAAGCCGGCAAAGACGCGGTGAGGTTTTATTACCTTCTAAGAAAAAACTCTTCTCATTTGGATTTTGATTTAGAAAAAGCTGTTTCTAAGAGTTTTGATAATCCCCTGTATTATGTCCAGTATGCCTATGCCAGGATATGCAGTATAAAAGAAAAGATAAACCGGGAGGTAGATGTCTCCAAGCTTAACCTTCTTGTTGAAAAAGAGGAGTTGTCTTTGATAAAATTCCTTTTTGTTTTTCACAGCAGTTTACAGTCTGCTTTAATTCAGTCAGAACCTTTCTTTATTGTGGATTATTTGAAAGACTTAGCTTCTTCCTTCCACAAGTTTTACGAAACCTGCCGGGTTTTGGTTAAAGATAATCCCGACTTGACTTCTGCCAGGCTTTCTTTAATTGAAGGAGTAAGGATAACTCTGAAATTAGGCCTGGATCTGTTAAACATCAACGCCCCTGAAAAGATGTAAATAGGTAAATAGGGGCTGTCCCTTGTCAAAAAAGTTGACAATCACCTTCGTATTCGTATAATTCCCCCTATGAAAAAGGAGCTTGTTTTAATATCTGTTTATTTGTTTCTTACCCAGTCTTTTTCTTATCCTGAAATAATAGAGCTTGAGCCGATTATTGTTGAACCTCACGCGGGGGGAAAAGAAGAGATATCGCCTTTTTATAGTAAAAGATTAGGCAATGAGTCTTTTTATTCATCCGCGGAAGATGCCCTTTCTTATTTTCCTTCCCTTGATTTGAGAAAGAGGGGGAGTTTCGGTATTCAGCAGGATTTGTCTGTCAGGGGTTCTAACTTTGAGGATAATAGGATTTTGGTTAATGGCATAGAGGTAAATGACGCTCAGACCGGGCATTTTTCTTTAGAAACTCCTTTCCTTTCCGAGGATTTAGAGAGTGTATCTTTATCAGCGAATTCTCAGAGAGTTGATTTTAGGCTGAAGAAACCCGAATCTTCAGGCGGTGTTTTGAAAACTTCATGGGGGGAATACGGTTTTAAAAAGGAGGCTTTGTCAGTTAATTTTCCTTTAAAGAGAGTGAAAAACCGTTTATCTTTTGGACACAGGCAGGCTAAAGCGTCAATAGAGGATACGGATTTTGAAACATACAACTTTACGCTTGATTCTATTATAGAGAAGGAAAACAGCGAGTTTGAACTTGTTTACGGGTTTTTAAAGAAAGACTTTGGAGCGGGCGGGTTTTATGCCGCTCCCGTTTATATGCAGGAAGAAGAGCATACTTCTCAGCATTTTTTTTCTTTACGCTCTTTGTTTAAAGAAGATGAATTTAACTTTCAGGTTACGCCTTTTTTTCGCAGGCATAGCGATAAATTCATCTTAGACCGGCACAATCCTTCCTTTTATACTAATTCCCATAAGACTTACAGTTATGGGATAGATAATAATCTTAGAATGGATGATAAAGGTATCCTTTTAAACTGGGGCTTTAAAGGGGATAAAATAACTTCAACTAATTTGGGGAACCATGGGCGGGGAAAATCATATTTGGCAATAAACTTAGAGGGAGGAGATAAAAACTTTTTGTTTCTTAAAACCGATCTTAACTGGATTTATTATTCCGGCCAGGGCATTAAAGGTTTTTCTGACTTTGAGGCAAGGCATTATTTCTCTGATTTTTTGTCTTTGTCTTTTTTATACAGCCGGGTTTTAAGAGAGCCTTCGTTTACAGAATTATACTATTCTTCTCCTTCGAACATGGGAAACCCGGGGTTAAAACTCCAGAAGATGGATAATTTTGAAGTAAAACTGTTGTATTCCGGAAGTTCAGCTAAGGCGGGAGTATCTTTGTTTTTCAGGAATCAGCATAATACTATTGACTGGGTGCGCAATTCAAAATCAGACCCCTGGCAGGCGGAGAACGCGGGCAGGATAAAAGCAAGAGGGGCAGACTTTAATTTTGATTTGGATCCCCGAATAAAATTTCTTAAGAAAATAGGCTTTAAATATTCGTTTTTGGACTTACAGGGAGGCAATAATTATAATTATTCCAAATACCTTTTTAATTACATTAAAAACAGGTTCTTAATTCAGCCGGAGCTTTCTTTTAAAGAACGTCTTAAAATTAAGCCGGTTCTTATTATCGAAAAACCCCGGTCTTCCCGCTCGAGGCTTATCGCCGATTTAAGTATTATTTACGGGTTTTCCGGGAATCTTTCTCTTTCCTTATCAGGTAAGAATATTTTTAACGAAGAATATGAGGAATTAGAGTCGGTGAAAGCCAGCCCCCGATGGTGGAGGATAAGCCTTGACTTAACTTTTTAATC
>Ga0164318_10002587_pt1 | contig 16876 bp, 13 predicted proteins | sample GuaBasSedimGuay9_FD_113734 | JGI IMG/M metagenome (GOLD analysis project Ga0164318, IMG submission 113734) | Subseafloor sediment microbial communities from Guaymas Basin, Gulf of California, Mexico - Guay9, Core 4571-4, 0-3 cm | ecosystem: Environmental > Aquatic > Marine > Hydrothermal vents...
GATGCAGTTCGTCATGATGGAGAGCGAATCCCTGAAGAAGTGCAAGCTAATTTGGCCTGGGCCAAAAAGTTGCTAGCGCACGAATATTATTCCAATGATAAAACAAAGCAAAAACAGCTTATCGACCGGCTACAACGCTTGTTTCTTAAAAATAAGAAGGTTGCGGAAAAAACTATTGACCAACTTGGGATTCTGCGTGATACGGAATACGCCGACTAAACCAAGACGGAGAATCGTTCTTTTAAATGGCTGTTGCAGGCGAAAAAGCCCGCTGCCCCTGAACGCCACGTCGCAGTACATAGACCAAGGTGGATCTGGAGCTTGCGATGAAAATTGTTGATTGCCGGAAAGGCACACATAATAATGCGTATTTTGATAGATACTCAAGGGAAAAGACACATCTATAAAAACAAAATAGAGAGGAGTGAAACATTGGATCAAGTAGTTAAGATCATGCCGTGCCTGGATATGCAGAACGGACGCGTTGTCAAGGGCGTCCATTTCGTGGACATACGGGACGCTGGTGATCCGGTCGAATGCGCACGAGCCTATTGTGAGTCTGGCGCAGATGAACTGGCGCTACTGGATATCACAGCTACGGTGGAAGGCAGAACCACCATGCTCGACGTAGTTAAACGCGTCGCTGAAGTCACAACTGTGCCATTCACCGTTGGCGGCGGTATATCTGATGTTAAATCGGCCGAGTTAGTGCTAAACGCGGGAGCAAACAAGGTATCCATCAGTAGTGCCGCCTTTCGGAAACCTGAGCTGATCGAAGAGATGGTTAAAGCGCTGGGACCCGAGAAGATAACAGTGGCCATCGACGTAGATCAGAACCCAGCTATGCCCTCGGGCTATGAAGTATATATTGATGGAGGACGGACAGCCACTGGCGCAGATGCGATCGAATGGGCGAAGCGCGTTGACGGATACGGTGTTCCCGTTATTCTACCTACAAGCAAAGCGACCGATGGAGTGCAGACCGGTTATGATCTGCCGTTGATAAAAGCTATTAAGAAATCGGTTTCGGCCGATGTCGTGGCCTCCGGCGGCGCAGGGGAATTGGGTCATTTCTATCAGGCAGTTGAAGCAGGCGCCACAATCTTACTTGCCGCATCTGTGTTCCATCTTGGAATCATTAAGATTGGTGACTTGAAGGACTACCTACGTAACCGGGGTGTTTCTGTCCGCTGAAGCCTAATGTGGGCAACTCTGGATCAGTTATCCACTTGTTTGCGGGAAGGTTATAGACTTTTTCGTAATCACGGCATTTCCACAAGACGAAGTCGTTCACTGCACCTTGTTGTAATTCCATGATAGAACTTCGGGACACACTCTAAACCTAAAGGCGAGACTCGTCGCTTTGAGGCGGAGCCTACCTGGTAGCATGATATATCAAGTGGGACATCCTGAGGATAAATCTGTCAACCATAATGTAAACACCTGACAAGAGAGGAGCCTTCGCGAGCGGACGAATCCCTTTCACAAAAGGATGGCGGTCTTTTCTGAGCGGCGCCGTAATATGCGCGTCGACCCGACGCCATGACGCGAAGTATGATTTTTGAAATGTTTTCAGCCAAAATGGCCTGCAGTAAATTTTCCAAGGCAATTAATGGCGCAGCTCACTCGTGCTGAACGCCGGGCCCTATTGCGGGTTGACTCTTTTTTGTCCAATCCTTCTCTTGAAGCATATTTAATCGCTCAGAGGTTTTCATCGGCGGACCGCGACATGGTTGCAAATTAGGCAAGTATAAGCTAACCGAATGATATGCTCGGTTTACTCTTTGTTATAGGCATCTATTTTTCAGGGTCGACCAAATTTTCCCCTTGACAGACCCGATTCCGTTTGTTATACTTTTATACGAGCAAGGGCAGAGGCGCAATTCTCCAAGAGTAATCGGAAAACAGAAGGGGAGTAGACCGCAGTTTCCGGCGAAAGGGGAGAGTTGCCGAAGTCTGAGACTCTTCTACTCGGAGTTTCAGGCTGGGCCTGCAGACAATATCTGCAGGACTGTCACAGTGAGGAAAGCTGTGGAGCGCTGCATTGCGACTGTGAGAGCAGTTGACAAGGCCTTGTCTGCCTTTTGCAACTGCTTTTTTTATGCAGATTCTCTCTCTAATTGCTGATATGTCTGCGCACAGACGTATCTTAGACTGCGAGGTGAAGGCATGGTAAGATTCGAAGGTTCTTATGTGGCTCTCGTAACCCCTTTCAAACAGGGGGAGGTGAACGAGGAGAGGCTCCGAGAGCTGGTGGAATTCCAGATTGCCAATGGGACCGATGGGATAGTGCCCTGTGGTACAACAGGGGAATCGGCAACTCTTTCTTTCCAGGAGCACTGTCGGGTAATAGAGGTCGTCGTTGACGCTGTGGCCGGGCGAGTGCCAGTGCTGGCAGGGGCTGGTTCTAACAGCACCAGAGAGGCAATAGAGTTACTCGACCACGCAGCAGAAGCAGGGGCAGATGGCGCCCTGGTTATTACTCCCTATTATAACAAACCGACCCAAGAGGGGCTTTATCAACACTTCTCAGAGCTGAACCGGAATACCAAACTTCCCATAGTGATGTACAATGTGCCTGGCAGGACCTCCGTGAATATGCTGCCTGACACTGTGGCAAGGCTTTCTGAGCAGGAGAACATCGTCGGCATAAAAGAGGCCAGCGGCAATCTCTCACAAATAGCCGAGATTCTGACGAAGTGCAGTCCCGATTTTGTGGTTCTCTCAGGGGACGATATGACCACGCTGCCCATCCTTGCCGTGGGAGGCAAGGGAGTGATCTCCGTAGTGGCGAACATCGCCCCCAGAGAGGTAGCCGACATGGTTGACTATTTTCTCAGCGGCCAGTTTAAACAGGCCTTGGACTTACACCTGAGACTCTATCCCCTTTCCCGGGCTATGTTCTTGGAAACAAATCCGGCGCCGGTGAAAACCGCACTAAATCTTTTGGGTAAAGATGTGGGTGATGTGCGATTGCCTCTGGTGAATATCTCCCAGTCCAGCCTACAGAAGCTGCGGAACGTTATGAAAGAATTCGGTTTTTCTGTATGAAGGCAGTTAGCGAGGGTGACAACCCACAAAATCGGGAGTAACCATATAGGGCAAAATACAGATTGAAAATTTAAGGCTCAATTCTGTATGAGTTCTGCTCCTGGGTTCTTTGCAATTTCAAAAACAGATTGTTCAGGAAAGGCAGAAAGGAGAAGATGACTAAAGGTCCTATGAACATACTCAGGGATAGATTGGGAAGAGAAGATTACCGGAAACTTATCAGGATAGACAATCCTCAGCTTCACCAGTTTGTGGCTCGTTATGTGGAGCTCTGCAATCCTGACGAGGTCTTTGTTTGCAGTGACTCTCCCGAAGATATCCAATATATCAGAGAGGAAGCCATAAGGACAGGGGAGGAGAAGAAACTTGCGGTAGAGGGGCACACTGTCCATTTTGATGGCTATTACGACCAGGCAAGGGATAAGGAAAACACCAGATTTCTTCTGCCCCCCAGCATTGATCTGGGGCCTCACATAAAGGCCACAGACAAAGAGAAAGGACTGAGAGAGATTCATACTATCTTGAAGAATATCATGCGAGGACACCGGTTGTATGTTTGCTTCTTCTGTCTGGGTCCTGTCAATTCCGAGTTCACCATACCTGCCGTTCAGCTTACGGATTCTGCCTATGTGGCCCATAGCGAAGGTCTGCTTTATAGACCAGGCTACGAGGAGTTCAGGAGATTGGGAAACTCTGCTCGATTCTTCCGATTTGTGCATTCCCAGGGTGAACTTCAAGGAGGGGTAAGTAAAAATGTTAAGCAGCGCAGGATATACATTGATCTGGAGAATGAGGCAGTATACACCGCGAACAGCCAATATGGTGGCAACACAATCGGACTTAAGAAATTGGCCCTACGCTTGGCCATAAATAGGGCGTCAAAAGAAGGCTGGTTGGCAGAACATATGTTTCTTATGGGGGTGCACGGCCCAGGAGACAGAGTCACCTATTTTACCGGGGCATTCCCCTCACTCTGTGGGAAAACCTCCACTGCTATGTTGCAAAACGAGACCATAGTGGGAGATGATATAGCCTATCTGAGGATAAGAGATGGAGAGGTTCGAGCAGTCAACGTAGAAAAAGGAATTTTCGGAATAATCCAAGGGGTGAACTCACAAGACGACCCGATTCTGTGGAAGGCACTTCACTCCCCTGGCGAGATCATATTCTCCAATGTGTTGGTTACCGAAAAAGGCGAAGTATATTGGATCGACAAAAACGCAGAGACTCCGTCCAAGGGAGTCAATCATTCGGGACAGTGGTTCCTGGGGAAAAGAGACGCAGAGGGCAATTTGATACCACCTTCCCATCCCAACGCCCGGTTTACACTAGAATTGAAACTCCTACGGAACGTGGACTCTGAGCTGGACAACCCGGAGGGAGTGGTGGTAGGGGGGATAGTCTACGGAGGCAGGGATTCGGATACCTGGGTGCCAGTGGAAGAATCCTTCGACTGGGTACACGGCGTCATAACCAAAGGGGCATCCCTGGAGTCGGAGACTACGGCAGCCACCCTGGGAAAGGAAGGCGTTAGGAAGTTCAATCCAATGTCAAACCTGGATTTTCTCTCTATACCGGTCAGCAGATACATACAGGATTACCTGAAGTTTGGTGATGCCTTAAGCAATCCTCCTCCGATATTTTCGGTGAATTACTTCCTAAGGGACTCGAAAGGCAATTTTCTGAATGACAAGAACGACAAAATTATCTGGCTTAAATGGATGGAACTTCGCTCCCACAGAGAAGCGAAGGTGATAGAAACACCCACCGGCTTTATTCCAAAATATCAGGACCTTAGGGTATTGTTCAAAAACGTACTTGCAAAAGATTACCCTGAAGAGGCTTATCTGAGACAGTTCACACTGAGGGTTCCAGAAAATTTGGCTGCAGTTGAACGGATAATAAATATATATAGGGAGAAGGTCCCGGATACTCCGCAAATTCTTTTTCAGATATTAGAGGAACAAAGGAATCGTCTGAACAAGGCAAGAGAAAGATACGGAGATTATATCCCGCCTAATAGATTCTAATTGGCCACTCAAGGCCAAATAGTGATCAACAAAGCGTCCGCAGATTTCGGGCCTGAGACAGATCCGGATCAAGTAATTTGCGTGTCTTGGTGGGTAAGCAAGAAAAAGTTACGATAAAATCTTCTTCAGCCCAAAGAGGTGTTCTGATGCCCCTGTATCCAAGGCAGTCTGATTTGGTACAGCTCCACATCTTCCCTGGGGAGGCCTATGCCGAAATGGTGAAAGAGGCCTTGGAGAAGCAGGGAATCCCGTGCCTGCTTCAGAAAGACAGCTTAAGTTCGATTTATGTTGTCCAGGGTTCCACAGACAGCTGCCCCACTCGAATTTTGGTGAGGGGAGAAGACCTTTCTCGGGCAACTTCTATTATGGAACAGATGATAGATCACATCTGACAACCATCGCCAACTCACCGCACTTTTCTTTTTGTCATAGCGGGTACACAGAGCTGGCAGAGTATAGCAGGTGAGACATAATCTGCTCCTGAACCTTTGAGGTGCCTTTGCGTCCCCTGCGCCTCCGTGGTGCGTTTTGGAGAAGATAAGGCAACGGAGGGGTGCAACTTTTATAAACGAACCGTACATCGAGGTGTTGTACTATGATTAAGGCAGTTGTATATGGCGCTGCAGGTAGGATGGGCAGAAGGATTGCTTCTCTTATGACCGAAAGCGACGACATAGAGCTGGTCGGAGCAATTGAGGCATGGGCCAGTCCGGCCATTGGTAAAGATATTGGTGAACTTATCGGTTCAGAAAGGCTTGGAATAACTGTCACCTCCAATCTGGACGAGGTTATCCAGCATACCGACGTAGTGGTTGATTTCACGGCCCCCGAGGCCAGCTTAGCTGCCGCAAGGGTGTATGCTTCAGCAGGAAAGGCGGCAGTGGTAGGCACCACCGGGTTTTCTGACCGACAGTTAGCCGCATTCAGAGAGATAGCGGCTGGCGTTCCCTGCGTCTTCTCTCCCAATTTCAGTGTCGGAGTGAACCTCTTATTCAAGTTAGTAGAGGAGACTGCTGCAGTCCTGGGGGAGGACTTCGATGTGGAGATTATAGAAAGTCACCATCGATTTAAGAAAGACGCTCCCAGTGGCACTGCGAAGCGGCTTGCCCAAATAGCCGCATCTGCGCTCGGTTACAATCTTGAAGATGTAGCCATCCACGGCCGTAAAGGTCTGACAGGTGAGCGAAAGAGGAACCAGATTGGAATCCACGCCGTCCGAGCAGGAGATATTGTGGGTGAGCACACGGTTCTGTTTGGTGGGATTGGAGAGAAGGTTGAGCTTCTCCATCGAGCCTCCAGCCGCGATGCCTTTGCCCAGGGTGCCCTGCGAGCAGTTAGATTCGTGGCCCGGGCAAAACCAGGACTTTATGATATGATGGACGTCCTGGGACTAAAGGAAAATCGACTGACTGCTCCGTAATAGCTTCAATCAGTGCGTAAGATGCCAGAAAAGTCGGCAATTGAGCGTGATCTTCCTTGACATAGATACGCTCCTTTTGTATATTACAACAGCATCGTTAATCAGTCTGCTAGTATGCAAAAGGAGCGATTTTTTATGTTCCGGCAGGAGGGGGTGTAGTTTATGGATTTAGGAGGCAAGAAGGCGTTAGTCACGGGTGCCAGTCGCGGTATCGGTAAAGCAACGGCCCTAGCATTGGCCAAGGAGGGGGCGGATGTTGCGATTAATTATGTCAATAATGGAAATCTGGCTTCAGAAGTAGCGGAGCAGATCGAGTCCATGGGCAGCAAAACTCTGGTGCTGCAAGCCGATGTTGGTGACAGCCAACAAGTGAAGTCCATGTTTCGTACCATTAAGCAACAATGGGGAGGAGTGGATGTGCTGGTGAACAATGCTGGCGGCCGCTGCGACGGCGCACTGCTGGAACTTGATGAGTCTTCCTGGAACCGGGCACTCGAAGTTCACCTTCTGGGAACTGTCCGCTGCTGCCGTTTGGCCCTCCCAGCCATGATTGAGAGAAGAGAAGGGGCAGTTGTCAATGTAGGCTCAGTGGCTGGACTGCGCGGTGTGAAGGACATCGCAGCCTATGCTACGGTCAAAGCAGCCATAATGCACCTGACCCGGTGTCTGGCCATGGAAGTTAGCCAGCATAATGTGCGCGTCAATTGCGTGGCACCAGGAATTATTGACACCGACTTTCACACTGTTACGCCGGCTGAGGTCAAAAAACACGCCGTAGATAACCGCATTATGCTGCATCGACTGGGTAGACCAGAAGAAGTGGCTCAGACAATTGTTTTTCTGGTGAAAAACGATTATATTACCGGTGAGGTTCTCATGGTCGATGGGGGACTGACTATGCGAATAGCCTGATGGCCCGCCCTATATATGCATCTGTGTGGGAAGCCTCTCCAGATCCTGGTTTTATAGGCGTCTGGAGATGCCTCCTATATCCTCTCTCCCAGAGACCTTATGAGAGATCAATTAAGAGAGGAGACTTTGAACTGACTCCCAGGCAACGTGAAGTAGCTAGCTTGAAACTGCAACAACCGGATACTGGAATTCCAGCTAGAAGAGGAGATGTTTGGCAGGGCTTTTCCACGACAAAAGGATTCAGAGGGTCTCTCAACCGGGCAATGGGGATATCGTTTGAAGGCAAACGCCGAGTACATAGCGCATATGTTCTCGAACTTAGAATATTCCATCATTCCGGTGCACTATCCGAACTTGGAATATCCGCCGCAAACTGTGCGCTACTTAAGAGGTCCGATAGACGATAAGTGCACGCTTTTTGCACACGGTGAAGGCACTTACGGTATTCCCGAGGGGCGCAGCACTGTGGAGTATTCCTGTTGGTTTTTTTGAGCACCCAGTCCAGGCGCATGCTGAGGCTCACAAGATGGTGAAACGGATGTTAGAGCGCAATGGAAAATTGCGGGGACTGGCTTAGATTGCTTCACATTGTGCACCGATTTTTGTTTCAATAATGGGCCCTTTTTCTCACACAAAGATGTTTGCCGAATTTGTACAGCCATATGTGGTGCGCCTAGTAACCGAAACTAAAAGACTTGTAGCCTATGTGATTAAGTATACTGATGGTAGCATCATCCCAATTCTGGATCAACTGGTATCCTGAGAGCCGCATGCATTGCATTCGCTGGACCCCATAGCTGGGATGGAGATTGCTGAAGTGAAATGATTAGTGGGGAAGAAGTTTTGACTCTATGGCAATGCCGATTGTACCTTAACGCAGGTCGGCATCGATGAAGAAGTGATTGCCAGTCCCGAGTACGGCTTGCGATACGGCAAACCTGGTCGGGGGTATATTTTTTGCACCAGCAATGTCCCTTTCAAAGGTCCTCGCACAGAACGGTACCAGTTGGTCCTTGATACTTGGAAGAAGTTCCGACAGTGCTTACGGTAGCGAAAAACAGAACATTCTGCTCTGACAGTGAGAATCCTACACATCAACTCAGAAAGAAGTTGGCGGGGAGGAGAGAATCAGGTGCTCCTGCTCTCATCACTTCTGGCGAGGCGGGGACACCAGGTGACCATAGTCTGCCCCCCGGATAGTGAATTAGCAAAAAGAGCTGTTAGCAAAAGTATCGCCGTGGAGTTTCTCCCTATGCGGGGAGAGATTGATCTGAGGGCCGGGTACAAATTGGCTCGCTTGATTGAAAAAGGAGGCTACGAGATCGTCCACTGTCACAGCTCCCACGCGCATTCTATGGCGTTAATCGCCTCTAAGCTGACCAGAATTCCGGCCTTGATTGTGTCCCGTCGGGTGGATTTTCCTGTAGGAGGAAAGGGTTGGCTTAACTACTACAAATACAAATCAGTAGATAAAATTATTGCCGTCTCCAACGGCGTTAAACAGGTCTTAACCGAGGGCGGAATTCCAGAGGAGAAAGTGGTAGTTATCCACAGTGGGATAGATATTCGACGTTTTGAAGACATCGGCTGCCACAGAGATCTTTATGAGGAGTTTCACCTGAAGGGAGAGGAAAAAGTGGTGGGAGCAGTGGCTGCCCTGGCTGCCCACAAGGATTACCCCAATTTTCTTCAGGCTGCCAGAATTATGGCTGATCGCTTCCCCCAAGTTAGATTCCTGATCGTGGGGGAAGGCAAAGAAGCAGGGAAGTTGAAGAAACTTAGTGCTGAATTGGATCTTAAAAGGTGGGTAATCTTCACCGGCTTCCGGAAAGATATCCCCAGACTCCTCTCAATCTTTGATGTGTTTGTTGTCTCTTCCTACCTGGAAGGCTTGTGCACCTCCATTCTGGATGCGATGGTCGCTGGGGTCCCGGTAGTCGCTACCCAGGCAGGGGGCATACCAGAGGTCATCAAAGATGGAGAGAACGGAGTTCTGGTGCCACCGCGAGACCCTGAGAGGCTGGCTGGGGCGGTTTTAAGGGTGCTCAACGATCCCGAATTGGCCCATAGGCTGGTTGAAACGGGTTACAGCAGAGTAAGGGAATTCTCTGCCGAACGGATGGCAAATAAGACTGAAGAGGTCTACCGCTCTGTGCTAAAAGCGAAGAGCGGAGAGAGATCAACCTATAGCTCCCTGAGCAGGATGTAATTTTTCCGCTCTGCTACACGGGTTTTCAGGATTTCATTCTCAATAAATGAGAGGATTCTGATCTTAAGTGTGTTATGCCGATGTTTTGTATTTGACTCTGAGTCTTCTTTGACCGTCCAGTCCATCTGTGCTACTCGGTTCTGCATCACCTTAGGGTGGGTATCTTGAAAGACGGCCAGATGCTTTAGACTGCCATAGTCGAACTCGGCCGTTCTATCCGGGTGGTGAAGCTCTATCCATTCTCTGGGGTGGTGAAGAGAGTCTAAGGCGATCTGTTTCTGTTTCATCTTCTCCGGAGGCCTGACCCAGCCGTAGTGGTAGATCTCGGCGTTTGCCAAGGCCACCTTCAATTTCTTTCCTTCTCTGCGGAAGCTTTGGGCACTTTTCCAAGAACGAACGCCGATGCCAGTTCTCACTACTCTGATCTCGTATCTGTACCAGCCATGGCTGTTCTGGTAATGCCAGTAATCGCCGTAAAAATGTTTATATCCGAAAAGCAAACCTTCCACCTCTGGGGTGTTTAAGTATCGTTCCATCTTTCTCTTTATGATAGGAAGATACTTCTCATGTACCACTTCGTCGGCCTGAAGATAGAATGCCCAGTCGCCAGTGCAGGCGTCCAGTGCGATGTTTGTCTGTTGGGCGTTAATTGCCCCTCGAATGAAGTATTTAGGGTCCCACACGGTTTCAATGATTCTTATTTTGTCCGAGTTAATTGACCGAATTAACTCTGTGGTGCCGTCGTCTGAATCACCGGCAGCGACGATGAACTCGTCACAGATAGGTAGGATGGAACTAATCGATTCAACTACAGGGTAGTAAAGCCTAATGGCATTTCTTACAAAAGTAAATCCACTGACGCGCATCGGGTTCCCCATAGAGTCCAATGACTTAAAAAGAATTCAAATAAAAAGGTTCTCCCAAAATGTCAAAAGTATCTCAGAGAGCATATTTTTCTTTGGTATTAGACATTTCTGGTGAGTAATTTGTTCACAGTCCAACGAAGTCAGTTTCGGTCGTTGCTTATCAATGAGCCAGGCTCGCCACTGGCCGGTTAACGTGCCCACTTTAGCGCAGGATCAGGGTACGGGAAGAATGTCCAGAGACCGACATAATCTAACGGCTTCGGTAGCTAAAATTATACATTCCCTTATACGGTGTCAAGTAAAAAGGAACAAGTATGCAACTGGAAACCGAAATGGATGAACTGCTGGGGTCGATTAGGACTTACACTAAGGATAGCGATTTGAGCTTGATCAGGCGGGCCTATGAGTTTGCCAGCCAGGCCCATTGGGGACAGAAGCGCAAATCTGGAGACCCCTCCATTAAACATTGCATTGAAGTTGCTAAGATATTGGCAGGTCTTCATGTTGACCCAACGACCATAGCTGCGGCCTTGCTTCACGACACCCTTGAGGACACAGATGTCACCTACCAGCATATAGAGAGAGAGTTCGGCCAGGAGATAGCAATGTTGGTCGACGGGGTAACAAAGATTGGCGGGCTGAGATTCCAGAGCAGAGAGGCCGAGCAGGCAGAAAATTTCCGCAAGATGTTCCTTTCTATGGCGAAGGATATACGAGTGATTCTGATTAAGTTCGCCGATCGTCTACATAATATGCGCACTTTGCAGTACTTAGAGCCAAAGCAGCGAAGGCGAATCGCTCGGGAAACCAGGGATATCTATGCTCCTTTGGCACACCGTTTTGGTATTGCCAGAATTAAGTGGGAACTTGAGGATTTGAGTTTGAAATTCTTGGCCCCCAGGTGTTACCGAAATATAGAAGAGAAAGTGAGACTGAGCCGCCAGCAGCGAGAAAGTTACATTGAAGAGATAAAGACACCCATTCAAAAGGCCTTGATGCGGGCAGGGATAAAGGCAAAAATCATCGGGCGCCCCAAGAATTTCTATAGCATCTACGGGAAGATGAAGAGCAGAGGAAAACCTTTTGAGCAGATATACGACCTTTTTGCCATCAGGATTATTGTGGATTCGATAGAGGAATGTTACCATACTCTGGGGTTGGTGCACGCTATGTTCACTCCTGTGGCTGACCGGTTTAAAGACTTTATCGCCACTCCAAAGTCAAATATGTACCAGTCGCTGCATACCACCGTGATAGGCCCTCGGAGGCAAATGGTGGAGGTGCAAATCAGGACGAAAAAGATGGACCAAATAGCTGAGGAGGGAATAGCTGCACATTGGGTGTACAAGGAGGGAAGGCAGAAACTGAATGACCTGGACAAGAAGATGTTCTGGCTCAGACACCTGCTGGATTGGCAGCGTGATACTGTTAGTTACTCCGACTTTATGAAGGAGTTGAAGGAGACTCTATTTCAAGACGAAATATTTGTGTTTACCCCAAAAGGGGATCTAAAGCAATTGCCTAAGGGTAGCACTCCTATCGACTTTGCCTTTGCAGTGCATACGGATGTGGGGGTGCACTGTTGGGGAGCGAAGGTGAATGGGCGGATGGCCTCCTTGGATTCCCCGCTGAAAAACGGTGACGTGGTGGAAATTATTACCTCCGCAAACCAGGTGCCCCACCGTGACTGGCTTAACGTGGTTAAGACTTCAAAAGCCCGCAGCCGTATTCGAAGATGGCTGCGGGCAGAGGAATATGTCCACAGCGTCCGACTTGGCCGGGAGCTGATGGAACAAGAGCTCAAAAAAAGAGCGGCGAGGTTGACAGAGGAAGAACTGCTTAACCTTGCCCTCTCTATGGGGATCACGGATGTGGAGCATCTCTTTGCTGCCATCGGCAGCGGGAAAGCTTCCCTGAGCCGAGTAGTGAAAAAGCTATTCCCTCAGCCGCAAAGGAGATTATCCCTGCCTACAATCTTTAAACGCGTCAAACCCGAGACGACAGGAGTAACCATTCAAGGCTATGACAATATGATGATTAGGTTTGCGAAGTGCTGCCAACCCGTGCCTGGCGATAGCATTGTCGGATTTATCACCCGAGGCAGGGGAGTGTCTATCCACAGGGTAGAATGCCCTAATGTTCCCAATTTAATGAAGGATAACGACCGAATCCTTGCGGTTCGGTGGGATTCGAATAAAGGGCAGATATTTACTACCCAGGTTCTCGTGTCAGCCCACGACAGAAAAAATCTGCTCAATGAAATCACCGGCAGTATCTCTGCTGCTGAGGTGAATATCCGAAGCGTGACAGCGGAGGCGAAAGGGGAGATGGCTTCCATCAGGTTCTCTCTTGAAGTGCAAAATGTCCAGCACCTAACCAGAGTAATGAAAAACATTCAGAAGATTAAAGGGGTCACCGCTGTCAAAAGGGTCACTCAAGTAACGGCAGAATAACAAGCTTTCCTGATAGTTATCAGAAGGTAGCGAGCTGTTCAGGGAGTGCTGACAAAATTATCCTTGAAATTCCGGTTCTATTTGTGTATATTCTGTGTTGCTTCAAAGTTTAATCTTCTTCTGGTTCAGCGTGGAGATCGATTATGAACTCTGATAATGACCGCATTTTTCGGCAGATCTGGAAGATGCAGAGCGAGATGGAGAGACTGCTGAGGGAGTTTTTTGCCTCAAAGAACCCACTGCTTATGATGGCAGAAGACCTCTGGCGTCCTCCCACAGATGTGTTCGAAACCGGGTCTAACTTCGTGGTAAAGATGGAGATCGCTGGGGTGAAGCAAGAAGATATCAAGATAACCCTGAGCGGTGATACGCTAATCGTTCGCGGCAGAAGGGAAGATACTTTCCCTTCTGGTAAGAGAAACTTCCGTCAGATGGAGATAAACCACGGGGCATTCGAAAGGGTGATCCTTATTCCAGCCCCTATCGACGAAGAGAATATTAGGGCCTCGTACAAAGATGGATTTCTTGAGATTACGTTACCTAAGGCGCAGCAGATAGAGTCAAGATCCATTGAAATTAAAGCTACTTGAGCAAGAGGAATCTGAAATGGACAATATCTTGCAAAAAATTCCCTCTGAGATTCCTATCCTTCCGTTGAGGAACACAGTTGTCTTTCCCAGTATGGCGGCTCCCCTTATGGTCTCCAGAGAGAAATCTGTCAAGTTAGTTGACGATGTACTGAGCGGCAACAAACTGTTGGGAACGATAACCCAGAGGAGTCCTGATGTAGAAGAACCAACATGGAAAGACATTTATAACTATGGGACCGTTGCCATTGTGCATCGGATGATAAGGATGCCGGACGGAAGTATGAGAATCCTGATTCAGGGGATTGCTCGTTTCAAAATTAAGAAACCTTTATCCGGTAAACCTTACCTGAAGGCAGAAATTGAATTATTGGAAGATATCGTGGAGAAAAGTATAGAGATAGATGCTTTGGCAAGAAATGTGTCAAATCAATTTCAGCGGATTATCTCCCTGGTACCCAATCTTCCTGATGAGCTGGGAGTAGCCGTAGCAAACATCGATGACCCGGGTAGATTGGCCGACCTGGTTGCCTCTGATCTGAACATCTCTACCTCTGAAAAGCAAGAGATTCTGGAGACTGTTGAGGTCAAAAAGAGATTAGAGAAGTTAACTGTCCTTCTAGCCAGGGAGCTTCAGGTAGTAGAACTGGAGACGAGGATTCAGAAAGAAGCCAAAAGTGAGCTGGAGAAGACGCAGAGAGAATATTTCCTCCGTCAGCAGCTTCAGGCCATTCAGAAGGAGTTGGGTGAAGGTGACCCCAGGGCAGTGGAGATAAACGAATTGAGAAGTAAGATAGAGGCTGCTAAAATGCCCAAAGAGGCGAAGAAAGAGGCAGAGAAGGAACTGTCTCGATTGGAGAAGATGATGACCGGGTCCCCGGAATATACAGTGGTAAGGACATATTTGGACTGGTTAACTTCTCTGCCCTGGTCGGTCTCCACTAAAGACAACCTTGATATTGCCAAGGCGCGGCAGGTGTTGGAGGAAGACCACTATAACTTGGAGAAAGTGAAGGAGCGGATATTAGAGTACCTTGCTGTGCGAAAGTTGAAGGAGGATATGAAGGGACCTATTCTCTGCTTTGTTGGTCCTCCTGGTGTGGGAAAGACCTCGCTCGGTAAGTCTATTGCCCGAGCACTGGGCAGGAAATTCGTCCGCATCTCTTTAGGCGGGGTGAGAGACGAAGCTGAGATCCGCGGGCACAGACGGACTTATGTCGGCGCCCTCCCAGGCAGGATAATCCAGGGCATAAGAAAAGCCGGCTCCAACAACCCAGTGTTTATGATGGATGAGATCGACAAGGTGGGGGCAGACTTCCGAGGTGACCCCTCCGCCGCCTTGTTGGAAGTACTTGACCCAGAACAGAACTATAGTTTCTCTGACCACTACCTAGACGTCTCCTTTGACCTATCCCGGGTGATGTTTATCACCACGGCCAACGTCCTTGACACCATCCCCTCGGCCCTAAGGGACAGAATGGAGGTTTTGGAGTTGCCGGGCTACACCGAAGAAGAGAAACTCCAAATTGCCAAACGCTACCTTATACCCAGGCAATTGGAAGCCCACGGCATAGCTGGAGAGCGGATAAAGTTCGAAGACGAAGTCCTCAAGAAGATAATCCGAAACTATACTCGCGAAGCAGGGCTGCGCAACTTTGAGAGAGAAATCGCCAACATCTGTCGCAAGATTGCCAGAAATGTCGCTGAGGGCAAGAAAACTCCCCGGAAGATAACGCTCAAAAGGATAGAGAAGCTTCTTGGTCCTATCAAGTTCACCTCTGAGGTAGCTGAACGAACCAGCGAACCGGGGGTAGCCACAGGAGTGGCCTGGACACCTGCAGGCGGGGAGATTCTATTCATTGAATCCACAAAGATGAAGGGTAAGAAAGGACTTATCCTAACTGGTCAGTTAGGCGATGTGATGAAAGAATCTGCCCAAACGGCATTGAGTTACATAAGGGCAAATGCCGGGAGGTTAAAAATCCCTGAGAACTTCTTCGATCACTACGACATACACATACACGTCCCAGCGGGAGCAATCCCCAAGGATGGACCATCGGCTGGCGTCACCTTGACCACCTCTCTTGTCTCATTGCTGACCGGCACACCTGTCAGCCCGGACATTGCTATGACCGGAGAGATTACACTGCGGGGCAGAGTATTGCCTGTCGGTGGAATCAAAGAGAAGGTGCTGGCAGCCAATAGGGCGGGGATAAAAAGGATGATATTGCCCCAGAAAAATAAGAAAGATATGGAAGAAATCCCCCAAGAAGTGAAGGAAAAGATGAAATTCATATTCGTTGAAAACATCGGCCAGGTCTTAGAGATAGCCCTGAAAGACGGCAAGAAAAACTGAAAAGGGAGGAGTTTTTCCGATCTGTACCGGCTCACGGTGCCAGACGTCCCCCTGCCTGACGAACAGCCGGGAACCAATTTATGAGCCTGATTGCAAAAACGGCCGAGGGTACTCTGGCCTAAGCTCATCATTTACCCCGTTGGATGCCTACCGATCTGCTATCTAACGGGGTAAAACCGTTTATCTATTCCGCTTTGTTACCAATAGACCGAAAATCTGTAGGCTTCAGTTTTGAAGGGGTCAACATCCTGTATGCAGTATCTCTTTGGCCTCTCAGAGCAGAATATATAGCCAATGCAAAACCAAAAACGAAAGGAGAAAGCTATGCAAAGGAGAACAAGCTTCGCACTGGCTGTCGCCCTGCTGCTTTTCTCTTCTACCCAGCTTCAGGCGAATGACTATCTCCCCTCAGTGGATGACACTCTGACTATCAAGAACTGGCTTGCGGTAGGGCCTTTTTCCACCGGAACCAGGGAAGGATACATTGACCACCTTACTGATCAAGGTGGCGAGGAGGTTATCCAGCCTTATGAAGGACTTCAGCATCCAAGCATTATGGCCCAAGGGGGGACGGTAAGCTGGAAGAAAGTGGAGTCTAAGGACGGTATGCTCAAACTTAGCTATGAGAATGTCAACTGGGAAGCCCTTCAAGCCCACCACGGATGGGCTGGAACCGGAGGGACAGGCTATGCCTATACCCAGATAGAGATGAACGGCCCCAGGCGTGCTCTGATAATGACCGAAAAGGTTGGCTCCTTCTGGCTAAATGGCTGGCATTATTATGGAGATGTCTACGGGATTCGGCGGGGTAAAGTTCGGGTGTTAGTGCCGGTGCTACTGCAAAAAGGAACCAACCGCATATTGCTTAAATTCGGTGTAGGTAGAAAACGCAAGAGCCTCATCTTCAAAATAATCCCCCAAAAAGAAGCTTTAGCTTTCAACCTTTTGGATGTTACAGTTCCGGATGCCATTGCCGGTAAGGCCTTAAAAGC
>Ga0164318_10002588_pt1 | contig 16874 bp, 17 predicted proteins | sample GuaBasSedimGuay9_FD_113734 | JGI IMG/M metagenome (GOLD analysis project Ga0164318, IMG submission 113734) | Subseafloor sediment microbial communities from Guaymas Basin, Gulf of California, Mexico - Guay9, Core 4571-4, 0-3 cm | ecosystem: Environmental > Aquatic > Marine > Hydrothermal vents...
GCCAGGCGAACTGTGCCGGTGGGACCATTTCGTTGTTTTCCTATGATTACTTCGGCTATTCCTTCTGTGGGATTACCTTCTTCATCCTCAGTTATTCCGTAGTGTGCGGGGCGGTAGATGAAGAGCACCACATCGGCATCCTGCTCGATGGCTCCCGATTCTCGCAGGTCGGCCAGTTGGGGACGACGACTCCCCCCCCGCATCTCTACCGCCCTGGAAAGCTGCGAAAGGGCCACCACCGGGATATTCAGCTCCTTGGCTAACGCTTTCAGCGACCTGGATATTATGGAGATCTCCTGCTGGCGATTCTCTGCCCGGGCGGGACCGGTCATCAACTGCAGATAGTCAATGACAATAAGTCCAATGTTGTGTTCAGCTTGGAGTCTTCTGGCCTTGGCCCGTAGCTCCAAGACCGTCAGTCCCGGAGTATCATCGACAAATATTGGGGCTTCAGCCAACCTACCCACTGCCAGACTCAGATTGGCCCAGCCCTGGTCTGGCAGACGGTGAGTCCTCATTAAGTGGGAGTTAACTCTGGCTTCAGCACACAGAAACCTCTGGGCCAGTTGATGATTTGCCAGCTCCAAGCTAAATATGCCCACCGGTATCCCCTCCTCAACCGCCACATTTCTGGCAAGACAGAGACCAAATGCACTCTTGCCCATCGACGGCCTTCCTGCCACAATAATGAGGTCGGACGGCTGTAACCCAGCGGTTAGCTCATCCAATTTCACAAACCCGGTGGGAACGCCGGTCACCGTAGTGGGTTTTTCGTGTGACTTTTCAATAACCTCAAAGGTCTCATGCAACACGGGCCTTAAGGGAACAAAACCCTTTCTTAACCTTCTCTCCGAGAGGCTGAATATTCTCTGCTCAGCACGATCTACAATCTCAAAGACATCTCCGGTGTTCTCATAGCATTCGGTGACTGTCTGGGTGGAAATAGCTATCAGTTTCCGCAACAGGGCCTTCTCCAGGACGATCTTGGCGTGGTATTCAATGTTGGCTGAGGTAGCCACCTCTGCCGTCAGCTCGGCTAAATAGAGCACACCTCCTGTCTCTTCAAGCTCTCCTCTCTTCTTCAATTCTTCAGCCACAGTGATCTGATCGGCTGCCTCGTTGCGCTCGAAAAGGGCACAGATAGCCTGGAATATCTTGCGATGGGAACTATCGTAGAAGCAACTTTCATCCAAGATTTCAACTGCCCTCCCGATGGCCTGGTTGTCAAGCAGCATCGCCCCCAACACTGCTCTCTCCACATCTGGCGCTTGGGGAGGAACACGCTCATAGAGCTTGCTGACTTCTTCATCCCTGTTCCGTTGCCGTGCCATTTTTCGGTCTTTCGCTATAGCTCGTGCTCCGCAGTCTATAGATTCGGAGAATTATCGGACGTATGGATAGAATTCCTATCTATCGCAATATCACAAGAAATTGGTAAGCTAAGTAATTATTGTCCCATCGTACTCCCTGCGCAAGAATTTCATATCCTCCCAGGTGGACCGTTTGAGTTGCGGGTTTCTCAGTAGGGCAGCAGGATGGTAGGTAACAAGCAGTTTTATGCCCTGGTAAGAATGTAACCTTCCCCGTAATGCCGAAAGCGGGGCAGTTGTCTTAAGCAGTGTCTGGGCAGCTATCCTACCCAGGGCGCAGATTATCCTCGGATTGATCAGTCCTATCTGCTGTTCAAGATAGGGTTCACAGCATCGTATCTCATCTGGCAAAGGGTCCCTGTTTCCTGGAGGCCGGCACTTCAATATGTTGGCTACATAAACATCTTCTCGTCTCATCTTGATCGCTTTTATAATCTGGGTCAAAAGCTGTCCGGCCTTGCCCACAAAGGGTCTGCCCTGTAGGTCTTCATCTCTACCCGGGGCTTCTCCAACAAACATCACCTCCGCATCCTCCCTGCCCTCCCCGAAGACCACGTTAGTCCTGGTCTGGGCAAGTCCGCACCTCCGACAATCTTTGACTAAATTGTACAACTGCTCCAATGACCTTGGTTCCTCGGTTAACCCTTTGGCGACCAAACTCTCTTCGCCCATCTCTATCTTCTGGCTTATGAAGGCCTTGAGCATCTGGATGGTCTCTAATATCTCTGTGGATTGGCCCATTTCTTGTCCTTCGCTTCAGGAGACTTTCTCGGAGTTCGGCTCTCTGGTTCTGAGAAGTACAACCACTCTGTCCAAGATCCTCCGGGCAACCCCTTGCTTGCTCATCTGTGGAAGCTGCTCGGTCTGCCCATCTGCCCCGAGGATAGTCGCCTGGTTGGTATCTGCCCCTAAGGCGGCCGGGGTATTGAGGACAATGAAGTCCAGACCTTTGGTCTTCAGTTTCTGGCGCGCATTGGCCAGGCCATCTTCTGTCTCTAAGGCAAATCCTGCTATTATCTTGTTTCCCTTCAATGGTTTCACTTCAAGTAGTATGTCGGGAGTCTTCTCTAGCTCCAGGGATAACTCTCGGACTTTCTTAATTTTACTAGCTGCTTTTTTCCGTGGCCGAAAGTCCGCCACTGCCGCTGCCATAAGCAGCACATCGCACCAGGCAAACCAGTGTTTCACCTTCTGGCTCATCTGTTCAGCATTGCGGACAGAGATGAACCGAACCCCTGGGGGAGAGGGCAGATGGGAAGGCCCGCTTACTAAGACGACATCGGCCCCTCTGCTTTTGGCCTCAGAAGCTAAGGCATATCCCATCTTACCACTGGAGCGATTGGTTAGGAATCGCACCGGATCTAAGTCTTCTTCTGTCCTGCCCGCGGTTACCAAGACCTTCTTGCCTGAAAGTTCTGACGAGCGACTGGAAAGCTTTTCTATCGCCTCCAAAATCGTCTCTATTGGCGCCAGTCGCCCTTTACCTTCCTCTCCGGAGGCCAGTTCCCCGACCTCTGGCTCAACAAATTGGTAGCCATACTGACGGAGTTTAGAGATATTTGCGGTGAGAATCGGATTGCTGAACATAGCGGTGTTCATAGCAGGGGCAAAAAGCACAGGGGCCTGTGTTGCCATAATGACGGTGGCTAACAGCTCGTCGGCTATGCCTGCTGCCACTTTCCCGATGATATTCGCAGTGGCTGGAGCTACTACCATAAGATCTGCCCACTTGGCAAGAGAGATATGCAAGATGTCAGGCCTTCGAGTGGCAGGAAAAAGTTCACTGGCAACCGGCTTGCCTGAGAGGGTCTCCAGCGTAAGAGGAGAGATAAACTGGCTGGCAGCCGGTGTCATAACTGCCGTCACCTCAGCCCCCCGCTGTTTCAGCTTTCTTACCAATTCTGCCGATTTATAGGCTGCAATAGAACCGGTTACCCCCACTATGACCTTTCGGGCAACCAGAGATTCTACTTTCTTTTCTCCGCCAGATAGACACATTTTATCTTACCCTCAGCAAGCTCTTTTAGAGCCTGAATGGCTGGTTTTTCCTCTTTTTCGTCAGATTCGTTCGTTTCTGGTTCTCCCTTGAGTTCGCCCAACATTTTGGCTCTCTTAGCCGCTGCTATCACTATTTCATATGGATTAGCTCCGCTTTCCTCTAATTTCTCGACTGGAATTACCGCCATATTCTCTCCATTGATTTTTGCTCTGCGAGACTAAGCAGTTATTGAATACTGCGCTCTCTTGGTCCGGCATCTCTCCGCCTCGAGAATGGCCTGGAGTTGTCTAACGGCTGTATCCAGATCTTCGTTGACAATCAGATAATCATATTCAGGGATTTTGGCCGTTTCTCGCAGCGCATCCTGCAGTTTGCGTTTGATCAGCTCTTCAGAGTCCGTTCCTCTATTTCTCAATCTCTGTTCCAAGCTCTCCAGCGATGGAGGAGCGACAAAAATTGTCACACAGTGGGGAAATTTCTCTTTGACCTGCATTGCCCCTTGTATATCAATATCTAAGATTATAACTCCGCCCTGCTGGACTATCTCTACAAGAGGAGCTTTGGGGGTAGCGTACATGAACCCATGAACTTCGGCCCATTCGACAAACTCGCCCCTTTCGATCCGCTGTTTGAACTCCTTCTCCGAGACAAAGAAGTAATCCTTGCCCTCTTTTTCCCCAGGGCGCTGGGGCCGTGTAGTAACTGAGGTGGAGTATCTTAGCCTACTGTCTTCCCGCAATACCCTCTCTATAATCGTCGTCCTCCCTGTCCCCGAAGGAGAGGAGACAACAACGATCATGCCTTTATCGTTCAAAGTGAAGCCTCCTTTTCTTCCGGAGACTCATCATTGAGCCGCTGGGCAATAGCCTCTGTTCCCACGGCAGAAAGTACTACATGGTTGCTGTCGGTCACGATCACCGCTCGAGTCCGTCTCCCATGGGAAGCATCAACTAACCTACCTTCCTGCCTCGCTGCTTCCCTCAACCTTCTCACCGGATTGGAATCGGGGGCAATCACTGCGATAACCCGCCGTTTTGCGACCATATTTCCAAACCCAATGTTGATAAAGGCCGTTGCCAAAAGAATCACCTCCTTCATTTTCTGTTGCCAAACCTGTGGACTGTAAGGTACGGTTATGCCAGGCGCTCCGAGAGTCAGGACAATGAGGAGAATCTACTATGCTAATGGAGGACCTCAGAAGGGTGCGAAACCCGACGCAATCTACTCGACATTCTGAACCTGTTCCCGGATTTTTTCCGCCTCCTCTTTCATCCTTATCACCAAGTGAGAGATAGAAGTACTGTCTGCTTTTGCCCCCACAGTGTTTGCCTCCCGATGGATCTCTTGAAGCAGAAAATCGAGCTTCCTACCTACTGGACCTTCTTCACTCAGTGTCTTTAAGAACTGAGCGTTATGACTGTGTAGCCGGGTACATTCCTCAGTAACATCGCTCCTTTCGGCAATAAGGGCAATCTCCATCGCCAGGCGCTGTTCATCTATCTTTCGGGAAACCAGGAGGTCCTGGAGCCTCGAATTCAATCTGTCTCTTTGCTGTTGGACTTCCAAGGGAGCAAGTTTTTCGATCTCTTGCACAATTTCGTCCACCAGGCGTATCCGCTCAGCTATATCCTTTTGGATCTTCTCTCCCTCAGCCTTCCGCATCCTTAGGTGTTCATCTAAGGCCACCTGGCAAACTCTCTTGACCAATTCCCACAGCGACTCGGGGATAACTTCATCCCTTTTCTCTACGATAACACCGGGCAATGAGGCAAGAAGGGGGATATCTATCTTCCCTGCCAGATGTAAGCTCTTTTTGAGCTCAAGCAGACTATCTCGATATGCTTCTGCCAGCGAGAGATCGGCTACCAGAGACGGTTTTCTCTTGGCCTTCCAGTCTACAGTCACCTCTACCCTGCCCCGGGCAATGTGGCGTCGAACAAGCTCTGACACCCTCCATTCCAGAGGTGCAAGCAGCTCAGGCAACCGAACGTTCACCACACAAAATCGATTGTTCACCGATCTTACTTCTACCCAGACCCTGTTGCCCTGCTCCTCTGCCTCTGCCCTTCCAAATCCCGTCATACTCAACATAGCAAATCCCTTTTTCGAATAGCTAAAATTTACTACGTTCCTCACCTGTTGTCAAATCAAAAAACTCCTCATCGGCACAGGCTTCCTTGGGCTTTCTCGCCACTGCGTAGGACCTAACCCCCTCTTTTACCCATCTATCTAAGAACCGCTGTAACCCCAGGAATTCGACGGATTCGTAAATCCGAAGACTCAGGAGATTGAAGATTTTCTCTCCCCAGAACGAGAATCTCTCACTATGCACAAAAGAGCGATTTACCAAGTTAATGATTAAGAAGAGAAGTCGCGGAAATTTTGCGCAATACTTCACCGGTTTCTCCAGAGTTCCTTTCTCGATCACCTCAAACCCTGTCTTCAAAAGCATCCTGGAAAGTTCATTGGGTTTGAAGGCAGTGTGTAGATATTTATCTCCCTCTGGTGCCTGAACGCCAAAACTCTTTAAAATACCCAACTGGACAAGATTCGTCGGTCTCTTCTTGTAGTTGGGTGTCGTTATCAGCAGTTTCCCCTCAGGGGTCAAAATTCGATAGAATTCCTGAAGTGCGGCCTCAGGGTTCTGGAGATGTTCCAGCACTTCTGTGCAGAGAACATTCCTCACTTTCCCATCCTTTATGAATCTGAGGCATTCCAGGTCACCGACGACAAACAATCCCTCCGGTACCCTCTGCTTAGCCTTCACCAACACACTGTGGGCTATGTCAACTCCGATGACCTTGCCGTTCTGGTATTTCAGACAATAGGTTCCAACATTACATCCAGCGTCCAGTAGCACCCCATGCATTCCAGCTAACCTATTGATGATGAACTGCTTCCTCAAAATGCCTCTCAGGGTGCTATAGACAACAGACTCTTCGGGGTATTTCTCCCCCACCTCTTCGTAGAAGCGACGATAAGATTTATCCATCGTTATCTGGACTAGCCGTTTGCATCTCACCAGAGAAGATCTGTCCTCTCGACCATACCTGTCTAATCCTGTCTATCTCGGAGGGATGGAAGAATCTGAGGGTCAAAAGACTCAATGGATAGAATATGAGCAAAGCTATCTTGTAGACAGACAGTCCCCAGGCAGGCAAATGCAGGTGAATTCCCAGCCGACCAAGAAAGAACAGAACACTGCAGACCGCTGCTATTTTTGCCAGTCTTCCGTACTCATAGCTGATGGGATAGTGTCGCTGGGCGAAAAGATAGAGAAGCAGAGCCATTAAAAGATAGGCACCCAGGGTGGCACAGGCTGCCCCCATCATACCTAAGCGAGGAATCAACAGAAGGTTACCAATGATATTGGAGCCAGCTCCCAGCCCGGTAATCAGCGGCAGGTACCCGGTTTTTTTCTCAAGATAGATGCCGACCAAGAAGTTTACATATACCCCATAGGAAATATAAGAGAGCAGTATAAGCGGCACTATCTGGGTAGCCTTCCAGTAATTCGGGCCGAAAAGGGTGAAACCGAAGATGTGAAATCTTACGATGTCGTCGACAAAGAACGAGACGGTCAGGAAGATAAACCCCGTAAACAGAAGAAAATAGGTGAGCACCTTTGAGAATACTTCTTTGGCCTCCTGCCTCTTAGAGGTGGAAAGGAAAAAAGGGTGCCAGGCAAATCTGAACCCAGCCACCACCAGGGCCATAATCATACCCAATTTGTAGCCGGCATTGTATATCCCCACTGTTCCAGTATCTGTTAGCTTTCCCAGCAGAAGCCTGTCTATTATGTCCATCAGGGTCACGGACAGGGTAGAGGGAATGTAGGGCAAACCGAATTTCAGAAGCTCTTTATAGATCTCTCCCGAAGGGGAAAAGTTGAAATAGCGACAAATGATCGGACTCAACAGCAGAAAGGTCACCGCCGAGGCAATCAGGTTGGCCCGGAAGATAGCCTCTACTCCCCACCCAAGGTGAACAATGAAAAGAATATTCAAGCCAAAATTGGTAATCACGTTAATCAAGTTGATCTTGATAAACTTGCCTGACTGCTGCTCTCCCCGCAGGATGAGCAGCGGGAAGACGGAAAAGGTGTCAAAGAGCAGAATGCCGCCGGAGAGTTTTATTAGCACAGAATATTGAGCCTGACCCAGAATCAGTCTGGACAAATGGGGTGAGAAGACAAAGACCAGCGAGGCGAAGAGAATAGTGGTGAAGATGGTGGAAAGGTAGACTGTACTGAAGATCCTCTTTTTCTCCTCCCTGCTGTCAGCCAGGACGAAGAATCGCAAGAAGGCGGTATTGAGGCCCAGAGTGAAGATCACATTGGCGATGGCCAAGAAGGTAAATACTAAAGCGGCTATTCCGTAGTCTCGGGGGAGAAAATAGTTGGTGTAGAGAGGGAGGAGCAAAAACCCGATAAAGCGGGTAAGGGAATACCCCAGACCGTAAACCAGGGAGTGTCTTACAAGTCTCTTCAGGATAGAGAACATAATCTTATCCGGTAAATCTTCCCTCTTCGTCCATCCAGCCTTTTTCTCTGTATATCTTCAAAATGCCAGCCACTACGCTCCTGGAATCGTGGTATTTCTCTACCCACTCTCTTCCCTCAATCCCCTTGCGACGCCGATATTCTCTATCAGTCACCACCTGAATCAACCTCTGTTTCAAATTCCCAGCGTTCGCTGTAATGAACGGATGGTCCGGGATATACCGCTCATATTCTGGCGTCAATGCCGTCAGGGTAGGTATCCCCATAGCCAATGCCTCCAGACTACTAATTCCATAACCTAACTCCCCTAACTGGTCGATCATGATGTCACATTTTGCCTTGATGTCGAGAGCCTTTGCGTGGGGGACATTTTCGATCAATACGAGCCGAACAGGGTATCTCTTTTCCAACTCCTTTACCACAGCTATAATCTGTTCAGAACCTTTTGCCTGGCGATCTGTTGGTGAATGACAGATGCGAAGAACTTTGTTCTCGGTGGTTTTTACTTGAAATCTCCGGGCGTCAAATGGGAAGAAGATGTGGTGGATGTGAGGGTGAAGCTTCTGAAGGTCGAATTCTGTAGTGAGATTCAGGTCGCTTATTTCATCAATGGCAGAGATCACTCCGCGCAGCCGCAAGTCACTTCCCAAGTAGCAGCAGACGATCTTCTTGCCCATCTGTTTGAGCTGGCGGATGATCTTGCCGCTTCGCAAGAAACCGAGTCCCCCATCCAGCTGGTAGATATCGAAGTCCAACAGCCGATATTTTTTTAGAGAAGGCTGGATTTCTCTCTCCCAGAGCCAATCCCGAAAGGCGACCAACTTTTGTTCCGGCCATCCTCTGGGTTTCCAGACTCTGGGAATTTGCTCTGGAGATTCTCTCACATTCTTTTTTTGAAGAACCCTTCTGTCTGAAACAAATCTCTTAGCGAAGCGGAGCAAGGGAGAATCTATCCAGGGCAGTTCCAAACAGATGTCCTCCCGATAGCCTCGCCAGTCTCTGCTTAAGGTGACCAGACGGCTGTAATGTCCTAAGTCCCTTTCGGCAAGTACAAGCTCAATAGGCACCCCAGCCATATTGAAGGGGGCGATATGAAGAATCTTCATCCTACCAAAAAACTATCGTACGGGAAAAAGCACACCGAAGAGGACAACTCGCCAGATTCTGTGAAGCTTTTTCACAGCCTCTTCTGAAGGGTGTCTCTGAAGTAGCCTTTTGCCCCAAAGTTCTCCTTAAACCTACCCAATCCCCAGTTGGGAACCATATTAAGGGTGAAGGTCCCCAGATCGAGGAATTTGAAACCCTGGGCTGCTGCCCAGCGGATAACCTCATAGAACAGCAGGTTAACCGCCCGATAGCTCTGATACTCCTCTCGGTGGCTAATATAGAAAGCCAAGGCAACCCTTGAATTGCAGATGAAAATAGTCATCCCTGCAATCTGTTTCTCTCCCATATAAGCAGAAAACTGCTTCACCCGCTCAGGCAGAAGTTGCCGAAGTCTTAGAAGTTCATCCAGGGAATGAGTAGGATTAACATTATGTCTCATCTTCAGGTTTTGTTTGAGAATCGCATAGAAACCCTCCAGGTCCTCAGTCTCTTTAACCACCACTCCTAACCTCCGCGCCTTTCTCACCGCAGTTCTTGACTCATTTTTGAAGGTGCTGAGGATATCCCCCTGGTAGTTTAGGCTGATCACGCTGGTCAACTCACGTTTGAGGTAGCTGAAGCCACAGCGCATCAGAGCAAAATCGATATAGTTATTGGGAAGACGGTAATAGATCAACGGTGGCTGCGTGATCAATATGCGGTCAATCTCACATTCGCTTAAGTATTCCACCAGCCTTTCTGCCACTGATACTGTATCTTTGATTCCCAATTCTTCTCTCACTACCAGTCCGCCATAAGACGCCCCTGCATGCGAAATTAACACCCTTTCGCCTGCCTCTTCCCTCTGAATAGCGGGTATGAGGGCAACTAACTTTCGGTTCTTTCTGAAAAGTAGGTGGCGACTCTCAAATCGGCCTGGAGGGTGGTAATCAAGAAACCTCTGGAGGTGAAAGATGGTCCCGTTGTTGGCTGCTTCGACAAATCTATCCCACTCTGGACGAACCTTCTCTGTGTACTCCTCTATCTCTATGTGCAAGCGAAGCCCCCCTTTTGAGACTGTCGGATCTAGAGCGTCAATCGCTGTTCTCTAAAGGCAGTTATGTAATTCAAACACATCTCATCCCGTCCCAGCAGGGCCTGGGATGCCAGCAGGTTGGACATCATACGCTGGTCTAAGGGATCCAGGATCACTGCGTCAAGTCCAGCACAAAGGCACATAGTGAGGAAATTTTGATTGAGCAACCTCCGCAGTGGCAATCCGTAGGAAACATTGCTTAAACCGCAGATGGTATGGACGGATCCGAATTCAGAGGTAATCCTTCTGATACTCTCCAGGACTATCTTCGCATATACAGGGTTCGTGCCCACAGGCCGGACTACAGGATCAACGTAGATATCCTCCTCGGGTACACCTGCTGAGGTGAGCCTATCCACCAAAGTGGAAGCAATCCGGAGGGTATCCTCTATATTCTCAGGCATCCCGTTGTCGTCAAGGCAGAGGGCTACCACTGAGCTTCTGTTATCCAGAATCAGGCTAAGGATCTGGTCGAAACGGTCGCTCTGGGCAGTGATGGAATTCACCAAGGGTTTTCCATTTCGATGGTGCTCTAAGGCGACCTTAATCGCCTCCGGGTTTGGACTATCAATACAGAGGGGAAGGTCAACTGCCTCTTGAACTGTTTCCACAAGCCACTCTAAGTACTCAGATTCCTCGTTTACAAAAGTGCCACAGTTCACATCGATCATCGTTGCTCCTGCCTGAGCCTGTTTTCTGGCCTCTTCTTGGACAAAAACCGCATCTTTCTTTTCCACCGCTGGCTTTATAGCTTTTCGGCTTGTGTTGATTCTTTCGCCAACTACTAGCATTATGAAGCCTCCTAAATGAATGAAGCGTTTTGGGACCAGTGAAATTTGCGTAATCCACAGTTGCATTCCTGGGCCGCGAAGGAAAATCGGCCCTTACCGCTTCAATTTAGCAATTCCCCGGCAGAAAATCAAGGATTATTTGGCCCCAGCACAACGAAGCAGGGGACATTGAGCACAATTCAGCCGCTGGCAGAACTGCCGATAGATATGAATCAATCCTTGTTGGCGCCTGGCAGATTTCACTGAAGAACTTATTCTTCTTCGACCCCTAAGGATCTCTCTCACCAGAGATCTTGTAATCTCGTTGGAAGCCAGCTCCCCATAAGAATCGTAACAGTTGAGGAGAAATTCCTCCATTGTTTTCATCCGTCTGGAACGCGCATAAAGTATCGCAACGGGGAAAACCACATTTATCACAATGTCGTCGGCCCGTTGGGTACCAATCAGCAGGTTATTCTCACCCCAGGCACGGGCAGTGCGGCCAAACCGATAGTGCTTGCTCCAGTAATCATCTGTCTCAGCAGTAAAGGCTGCCTTTGCCCTGGCAAGGAATAAACCTTGATTGTGTTCTCTGGCAATTTGCAGCAAATGGCTCAGAAGGCTTTTATGGATAGATCTGGACAGCAGAAAGCTCACCCCGGCTATGCGTCGAGTAGGAAAATTGGCAGGGCGGAGGCGAAAGAACTGCCACTGCTCGGCCTCCATCTTGCGCCCTCCCAAGGTCGGCTCCACCAGTTGCCATTGCCTTTCCAATTCCTGGATATACTGGAGAGTGCTACGGTCGAGCTCAACCGGCCTATGACTTTGCGAAGGTAGAAGACCTGCCACACCAAATAGCATGGCCTGAATCTTAAGGGGGAGACTTGAGGGTGGTTGCCCCGTAACCCTGTCTCTGATCTGCTTCAAGGGGAGTCTTCTGGCAAGCTCGGCAAAGGGCTCTTTGTTCTTCGAATAGCCCAGGGCCTCCATAACCCCTTCATAGAGAAGCTGATCCCAGGCATCCGAAGGCGACAGAGACTCGTCATCTTCCGATAATTCTTTGAGTCTTTTTTTAAATCTGTCAATTTTCCCCTCAAGTCTTTGCTGGGCAGCGGCATCAATCACTTTCAGGAGGGCATCTGTGTCGATTTGTTCTATTTCAGCAATACGAGGACATCTCCAGCCCTGCTGCTGAGAAATTTTCCGGGAGAGTTTCTCGATGTCCTCGTCTAAGAAATCGCTTAAGACCAGCAGGGAAACGGTCTCTCCGTTCTCTTTGACGGTCTCAAAAGAGGCCTCCGTCTGCCACATCACGGCATGAAGGATCACCCCGTTGTATCTGGGGTCTCTGTGGTGACCGTGGGCAGTCCAGTCACGGGGCTTGATGTGAATCTCCACATCTCCGGTTACCGTCCTGCCCCCGATATGAATCAGGGCGTTCTTGAAGTCGGGCCCACTGTCGAAGTTCCAGGTCCCGGCACATTCCACCCTGACCGTCTCACCGTCAGTGGTTCTCATCTCTTTCTTCAGATGTTGTCCATCCCAGATATGGAGGAGAAACCGCTCGGCCACCTGTCTGTGGGATTTCAAATCCTTCATCTCAAAAACCTATGCGCCACAAAGCGGCAACTGCGGAGAGGAAAAGCCACCGCACCGGGAGTCGTCTCCGGTGAATGTGGCCGTTTTCTTTTTGATCGTACCCTGAACAAATCACTCGATCATTTGATAAGAACGGAGTGAGTAGATCTTCCTTTGCTAACCCACCGTAAGGGCTCTTCTTATGTCATATCATTTATATCCCTGTTCGTTGCATCTGGAACATAATTATCAAGTTCTCAATAATCTTTGGTAGCAATTTTCTCTTCAACCAACAGATGTTTGAGCCCTTTCTTTCCTCTTGGGTGTTCTTATCATCCAATTCCCTTACTGCAGCATCTTCTAAATCTCACAAATCCTAGTATTAGACCTATTTCAGTTCGGGTCACCCGAAAATTTCAGACTCTTCAGCTGATAGCGGGGGACAAGACCACCGCTACTTCAGCACCAAAACCTTGCAAACCGCCATCTGACCATCTGCCGTAACCAACCGAGAAATGCACACCCCGCTCGCCACTGCTTCATTGTCTTTATCCCTCCTGTCCCAAAGAGTGTTAAAAAGTCGCGGACCATTTTCTTCGTCCGCCAACACTTTTGCCGCTTCCCCCCTAATATTGAAGATAGAGATCTTTAACCGTTGGCGAGTTGCTATCTTGAAGGCTTAGACCTTTATCCTGGCTCAACTAGCTATAGCGCCGGCATCGGAACAACAGGACTCAAGGGGAGATCAGATGTTGCTGCCAGCCATTATCTTGATTTCCTCTCCATCCAATCGCACAGCTCAACGAATTTCTCATCTCCCATGATTGCATCCAGCTCCCCTCCACCTTTCAAAAACCGAAATATGAGTGCCCTTACGTCCAAATCTTCATCTCTTTGTGGAATCCGCGCCCGCAACCTGTTGAAAGTATAGTGCAAAGTTTGTGCTGTAAAACTCTTCTTCACCTTTTCTGGTTCCTTTCTCTGCAAGAGTCTATATGAAAGAGAAGCTACCCATGAGTAGAATTCCTTCAGTTCTCCCTTATCTTTCCTGTTTTCCGCAATAATAGCCCCTAAGACTGCACCCGAGAACCCTATTACTGCACCTAACAAAGTCAAAACAAATTTGTATGTTGGCCCTGATAGAATAAGATACTCTTCTCCTCAAAACCAACCTGGCCCATTTTCTTATCGTCGGAAGTCTCCCTGTCGGAAAGTATCTGGCTCTGGAGAGCCCTCCACCAGGAAGAGGCCGAAAGTGAAACGTAAAGCGTGAGAAGTGAAGAACGTGGCGCTGCCAATCACCACTTCTCCCTTTCTCCTCTGCTCCCTTGCTGCTTTTCCCCCTCTGCTTACCTCATGGCCTGGGCGACTACGGCGGGACGCCTCTACTTTCCCCCATCCACCGCTTCCGTCTTCACTCCTTCGACCGGTTTGGGAAACAGAATCCTCTCGGCCCCGGCCTCCTTTAGAGCTTCAATCATCTCCTCTGGTTGGGGATGGAGGGCAATTATGGTTCCTCCCCCTCCTGCTCCTGCCAGCTTTGCCCCCAGGGCCCCGCAGTCCAGGGCGACCTCAATCAGCTCTTCATTCTTTGGGCCAGAACCTCCCAGCTCTCTTGTCAGCCGGTGATTTTCGTTCATAAGCGCACCCAACTTCTCCCAGTCCCCGTCAATCAAGGCCTTCTTGCCCATCCGCGCTAAATGGGCCATCCGGACATAGGTCTCTCTCACCTTCCTCTCCCCCTCCAGCCACCTGTCCCGGATGGGCTTGTGGACAGCTCCTGAGACCCGCTGCAGCCCCGTATGGGCCAAGACAAAGGGGAATTTGTCTATATATGGCGCAAGAGATTCCACAGTTCCATAAGGCTCTTTCTCTAGGCCAAGATAGAACTGTTTGTCAGCAAAATCCATAAAATTTATCCCACCGAAGGTGCACATATAGGCATCCTGGTAGCCACATACCACTTTCATAAAATCCAGTTCGATCTCCCGTGCCAGTTCAGCGCGCCGAAAGGGGTTCAACTGCTTGTTGGTGAGAGCCAACAGGGCATTCAGCGTTGCTACCAGCAGGGCTGTCGAGCCGGAAAGACCAGCCTGCACTGGGATATCACTTCGGAAGCTCAGTTTGAACTTAAGCCCCTCCAACTCCAGAAATCCTATCACTGCCCTGGCCACATCGAAGCGGTCGCCCCGAAGCCGAAGGTCCTCCTTGCTTCGCACCGGCAGGGTCTGTCCGCCGGCGTCAAAGACGAGCTGGTCGCATTCCTCGATCACAACCTGCGCCCTTTCGACGGTGGTGCAGGAGATCACACTTCCACCGTACATATCCGAGGGGTTACCGATGATACCCGCCCGACCAGGGGCTGAGCTGACAATCATTTGGCTTCTCTGCCCTTAAGTTTTCTCCACAGCATCTCCAGCGCCGCCTGCGACATCCTCTCCTTGTTCACCAGCCGGTCTTCACCAAATTGGAATTTTCGGGAAACCGTCTTCTCAGCAGTAGAAAGTCCGATGAAAACCAAACCTACAGGTTTGGTGGGAGTTGCGCCCGTGGGGCCGGCGATCCCGGTGGTAGAGAGGCCGATATCTGTATCTGCCAGTTTCCTCACCCCCGAGGCCATAGCCTCGGCAGTCCGGGCACTCACTGCCCCATAGCGCCGAATCGTCTCTTCCGGAACACCCAGAAGCTGGACCTTCGACTCGTTGCTGTAGGTTACTACTCCCCGTTCGAAATAGTCAGAGCTACCGGGGATATTGGTGAGCCGGTGGGCGATTAAGCCGCCGGTGCAGGACTCGGCTACGGCCAATTTGAGGCCCAACCTCTTCAGTTGTCGGCCGACCACCTCCTCCAGGCTCTCTTTCTCGACGCCGTAGACAAAATCGCCGGCAAGCTGGCGAATCTGCTCGGCGGTCCTCTCAAGCCTCTCCCCTGCCCTTCTGCCTCTGACCGTGATGCGAATATCCACTCCCGAATAACCGGGCAAAAAGGCAACAGTGGCCATCTCCTTGAGCCCCTTAAGTCTCTCAAACAGGGCAGACTCACTGATACCGGTGGTGCGCAGGGTAAGACGGCATATCTCCTCTCTCCTCGCTAACTTGCTCACCACCGGCACCACCCCTTCTTCCAACATCTGCCTCATCTCCCTGGGAACACCGGGGAGCAGAAAGATATGCTTTTCGTGTTGTTCGAGATGAAACCCGGGGGCAGTGCCGAATCTGTTCTCCAGCAACTCCACTGCTTCGGGCACCATAGCCTGCCCCACATTCACCTGGGGCATAGCCATACCCCGCTTCTGGAACTTTGCCCTTACCTTCCTCAAAATCTGTTCGTTCAACACCAGTTTTTTCTCGAATAGTCTGGCAAACACCTTTTTGGTGGCATCGTCATGTGTGGGACCCAGACCGCCGGTGACAATCACCAGGTCAACTCTACCCAGAGCGGTCTCAAAGGCCCTGCGGATATCATCTTGCGTGTCACCCACTGAGGTAATCCACTCCACCTGTACGCCCAACTCTGTTAGCTTTCGGCCGATGAAGGCGGAATTGGTATCAACCGTGTCCCCAGAGAGAATCTCATTGCCGACGGTCACTATCTCTGCCCTCATTTCACAAATTCGCTCCTTTCTATCCTAAAAGCAGTATGAGGCGAAGCACAAGATTTGTGTAAACTCCAGCAATCAAATCATCGGTCATAACGCCCCAGCCCCCAGGGAGTCTCTCCGAGCGGTGGGCTGGGAAGGGTTTCACTATATCAAAGAACCTGAAGATGAAAAATCCGAGAATTATCACCAGGGGGATTTTGGGCAAGAAAAGCACCGCTGCCAGAAATCCAACCATCTCGTCGACGACAATTAGGCTGGCGTCCCTACCCCAGTGTCTTTCAGCCTGGGTCGATACAAACACACCCAGGAAAAAGAGCAGAAAGGTGATGGAAAACCAGATCTCCTGCCTTGCTATGGGAAGCAACCAATAGAGGATGGCAATAAGGGCGCTGCCGGCGGTCCCGGGGGCAAGGGGGCAATAGCCGGAGAGACAGCCAGTGGCGACAAATTTGGCGACTCTGTTCACTCTACCGTCCCTGTTGAGGTGTCTGAAGGGACCTCCTCAGGCACAAAGATGAGCATCATCACGTAAGCCAGTCCCCCCACTCCCACAGAGGCGATTGTGCCCAATGTCCAGACAAGGCGGACGAAAGAGGGATCGATATCAAAATATCTGCCCACCCCTCCACATACCCCACCGATTATCCTGCCCTGACGTATCCGAGTGAGTCTCTTTCTGCCTTGAGCATTCGGGCCATAAGGGCTTTTTTCTCTTGATCCCCGGTGGGAGAAAAACAGCATAACCCCAGTTGCTGAGAGGAACAGGCCCCAGATAAGCCTCCAGGGTATCCCCCAGAAAGGGCGCACCTTCCAGGCCAGAACTCCAAAATGGCCAAACACCAAAAAAAGTCCAAAGCCTAAAAGAACAATCCC
>Ga0164318_10002589_pt1 | contig 16870 bp, 12 predicted proteins | sample GuaBasSedimGuay9_FD_113734 | JGI IMG/M metagenome (GOLD analysis project Ga0164318, IMG submission 113734) | Subseafloor sediment microbial communities from Guaymas Basin, Gulf of California, Mexico - Guay9, Core 4571-4, 0-3 cm | ecosystem: Environmental > Aquatic > Marine > Hydrothermal vents...
GAGTTACTTTTAAATAAATAGTATGAGTTGCATTAAAACTTCCAACATTCAATACACCTGTAGCATCAACAGTTAAAGAGCTGTTAATGACAATGTTACGTGCTGTTGTGCTATTACCAATTGTAAGCGTACCGGTAACAGTTAATGCAGAAACGTTTACAGAATCGTCAACAGTAATTGTGTTACCACTTTGAATGATAAATGTATTTGAGCCATTAATTAAATCATTAGTAGCAGGATCAGATCCACCACCACCTTGATTTGTGTCCCAGTTAGTTAATGTACTAAAATTACCTGTTCCCTGAGAATAATAGGTTGTTTGTGCAAATGAATAACTAATAAAAAATACTAAACCGAACAACAAGAGTAGATACTTTTTCATAATATTGTGTTTTGTGTAAATTATATTCTATACCTTAAGATACGTTATTTAATAATAACAGTTAAATTTCTTACGTTAATACATCCATAAAATTGATTAAAAATAATCTTTTGGCGATTAATATTTCACAACAAAATTGAATGAACTTATAAGATAAAACTTTTAAAAATAATATTTTTTGCAAAAATATGACAATTAATCAAATAATATTACATAAAAAACTAATTTATAGGTATTAACTATATGTTTTTTTACATTAAAATTGCATGAAACAATAGATGATTTCTCATATAACTAATTTTAAAAAACAAAAAACAAATCCTTGCTTTTTTTTAATTAAAAAACGACTAACATAAAACACAAAATTTATATATTTTTGTAAAAAAACTTTTTCAGATGTCGAAAAAAAACAAAAAACAAAAAACAGGTGTTGTATACTCAACAAATCAGAATTTTGATTATGATTATGATGAAACAAACGAACCTGAAACATTAGAGCCTTCTGAGCAATCGTTAAAAATCACCTTAGATAAAAAACAACGTAGAGGAAAACTTGTAACTTTAGTTTCCGGTTTTATAGGGAAAAATGAAGACTTGAAAAACTTAGCAAAAATTCTGAAGACTAAATGTGGTGTTGGCGGCAGTGTTAAAGCTGGTGAAATAATTATTCAGGGGGATTTTCGTGAAAAAATAACTCAAATATTAACTTCAGAAGGGTTTGGGAAAGTTCGTAATTCGTAATTAGTGATTGGTGATTGGTAATTCGTAATTGGTATGCTTAGAAATGAATAAATATTTTATAATAGCTATTATTGAACACAAGGGATTTGGACTTATTGCTCTACCTTATATTATAAAAAAAAATAAATCTTTTTTCTCAATTCAAGAAAAAGTAAGGCTTGAAGATATTGAAAATTATGAATTTGATTTTTCGGAAAAAGAAAAACAATTAATAAAAATTATTGATGAATATAGTGACAGGAATTTATTAAAATTTTTTTCTAAGAAGAAACAAAGTTTTAAAGAATTTTATTCAACTATTTCGCAAGATTTAATCAATAAACAAATAAGACCATACATTGAAAAACGCATTGTTAAATGTATTGAGATATTAAAAAATACTGATATTAAAATTTTTAAATTAGCTAAAAATTATAATAATATTTACGACAGTGACGAAATTATTCTTAACAAAAATAATGCACAAACAGTTTTTAATATTATAAAATCGGAAGACGAAACAAAATATTTCATATCTATTCAGCAAGATGAAGAAAGAATAACCCTCACAAACAAAGGAGCTGTTTTTTTATCTGACGTTCCTTGCATGATAATTCAAAACAATAAAATTTTCACATTTACTGATGTTGACAGTAAAAAGATAGCTCCCTTTTTCAACAAAGCTCACATAACAGTTCCTAAAAATGCAGAAAGAAAATGGTTTGAGACATTTGCTTTAAACAGCATAAAAAAATATAAAATTAATGCTTCGGGATTTGAGATTATTGAAATAAAACCTAAAATAAAATCCATACTATCTATTGAGCAAAATTTAAAAGCAGAACCTGTGCTGGTTTTAAAATTTCAGTATGACAACAGGACAATTTTATTTAACAGCCTCTCCGATGTTTTCGTTACATTAAACAATGATAACGACAAGTATAAATTTATTAAGATTTACAGAAATAAAAGTTACGAACTTAATCATATTAACACGCTGATTGACTTAGGTTTTGAAACGAAAGATAATATCAACTTTTATATTAAAGACAAACAAAAAGATGGAAAAAACATTTATCAATTAATTAATTTCATCAATAATAATCAACAGAAATTAACTGAAAACAATTTTATACTAAATCAAAATTATTTTGACAAGAAATATTATTTAGGAACAATAAACCTTAACCTGCAGGTAAAAAATGATAATGATTGGTTTGATATTTACGGCACAATAAAAATTGATGGTTTTGAAATTCCTTTTGTTAAATTGATTAAAAATATATTGTCAGAAAAACGAGAGTTTATCTTACCTAATAATGAGATTGTAATTATTCCTAAAGAATGGTTTTCTAAATATAAAGATATAATTCTTTTCTGTAAAAAAAATGAAGATACAATAAGGCTAAACAAACATCATTTTAAATTATTAAACAAAAAGATTGAGGGTGTTGAAAAAAAATATCTTTTAGATTTTGAAGATTTACTAAACCAAGAAAAAGAGCAAATTGAACAGCCATCACAACTGCAGGCAAAATTGCGACCCTATCAAAATCAAGGATTGACATGGATGTATAATTTACAAAAAAATAATTTTGGTGGTTGTCTTGCCGATGATATGGGTTTGGGGAAAACAATTCAAACTCTTTCTTTGTTGCTAAAGACAAAAACACACGAGACCATTACACAAAATTTACCAAATACTTCTCCACAATTATCACTTTTTAACGATGCCGACGAAAAAAGAAACACTTCGTTAATTGTAATGCCATCATCATTAATACATAATTGGTCGAACGAAATAAAAAAGTACACACCTCAACTGATGGTTTATAAATATATTGGTAACAATCGAACAAGAAATCTCAACAATTTCAGTCGTTACGACATTGTATTATCCACTTACGGAATAGTTAGAAACGACATTGACTTTTTAAAAAATTACAATTTTAATTACATAATTTTAGACGAAAGTCAGATAATAAAAAACCCTAAATCAAAAATTTATTTGTCAGTTATTGAGCTAAACTCAGATCATAAACTTGTGTTAACAGGGACACCAATTGAGAACTCATTAATTGACCTATGGTCTCAAATGAATTTTTTAAACAAAGGCTTATTAGGTAATCTTAACTTTTTTAAAAAAGAATTTGTTGTTCCAATTGAAAAAAACAACGATGAGATACAGCAAAACAAACTTCAAAATTTAATTCAGCCATTTATATTAAGACGCACAAAACAAGAAGTTGCAAAAGACTTGCCCGACTTAACCGAGCAAACACTTTATTGTAAAATGACAGTTGACCAAAAGCATTTTTATGAGGAAGAGAAATCAAAAATCAGAAATTTAGTTTTAGAAAATATAGAGAATAAAGGTGTCGAAAAATCGAAATTTGTTGTGTTACAAGCTCTTTTAAAATTGCGACAGTTAGCTAATCATCCGATATTAATTAATAAAGATTACGATTCTGACTCTGGTAAATTTGACGATATTATTAGGAACATTGAAAATATAATTTCGGAAAATCATAAAGTGCTAATTTTCTCATCATTTACTAAACATCTTGATTTGTTTGTTAATTATCTCAATGAAAAAAATACAAAATATTCAATATTAACAGGGAAGACTAAAAATCGTGAACAAGTAATAAGAAATTTTCAAGCTGATAATAGCACAAATATATTTCTCATATCTCTAAAAGCAGGTGGAGTAGGTTTAAATTTAACAGCAGCCGATTATGTGTTTTTGCTTGATCCTTGGTGGAACCCTGCTGCAGAGAACCAGGCAATTAGTCGTGCTCATCGTATTGGACAAAACAAAAAAGTTTTTGTTTACAGATTTATATCAAGCGATACAATCGAAGAGAAAATAATTCAACTGCAAAAAAAGAAATCTCAATTAGCAGATTTATTCATTAATTCGAATAATCCGTTTAAGAAACTTACAATTGAGAATATTGTTGAGCTTTTTGAATAGAGGGATAAAGTTAAAAGTTTGTGTAACTAAATGATGAGTTACCCGCTTTTCATGCAAAAACGAAGCGAATTGCATGAATTGGCGATGGATAGTGGGAAGTAAAAATTAAAATTTTTCTACCTTAACTTTGACACTTTTCTGTTCAATGAATGGGGAGTATCATAAATGTTAAAGTTTACTCATTCTTATTTAATTATTTTATATTTGTAAATAAATTATTAATGATATAATAAAATTTTAAACCTATGAAAAAGATATTAATTTTAGCAATCAGCGTTTTATTTTTTGGAAATATTTTTAGTCAAACAAACAAAAAAGAAAATCTTCAAGCTGTTAACGGTGAAAAAATTTTAAAAGAAATAAATAGATTTCACTTATCAAGCTGGAACTATGCTGGCGAAAAAAATGTTCGTTATTATACACCTTCAGCTAAAGATTTTTTTAAAGCATTTGGCAACGATGGAATAGGATATATTGGGAACGATTCTGTTATTGATGTGATTAACTTTGCAAGCGTTAATTTTATTGCAATCAAGGCTCTTGAACAGCGAACACAAGAGTTAAAGAGCACTCAGGACGAATTGCAAAAAACGCAACAACTATTGCAACAAGAATCGTCAAAGGTAATGGACTTGGAAATGCAAATAGATAAAATGCAAAGTTCTTTAGATGATATAGATAATTTCAGGGCTAAGTTAATAACAATAGAACAAAGTATGCAGGATATGAAACGTGAGCTTGAAGATTTAAAAAAATAAAAATCACTGGTGCAAGCGTTTCGCTTGCACCAGTGATGACTTGCTGTTCGGAATTTGTAATTCCAGATTAACAAATTGTAAATTAGAACTTTTTTTACACTCTTTTCAGAAATCTATTAATGTTCTTCTTTATTCTTTCTTCAATATTGTTGATATCGTCTTTTATAAATTTTTCACCAATAATGGTTTCATAAAGTTCAAGATATCTGTCAGAAATATTTTTAATAATTTCATCTGTCATTTCTGGTACATTTTGACCATCTTTTCCTTGAAAATTATTTTCAATTAACCATTGACGTACAAATTCTTTTGAGAGTTGACGTTGAGCTTGTCCTTTCAGCTGTCTATCTTCATAACCGTCTAAATAAAAATAACGCGAAGAATCAGGTGTGTGAATTTCGTCAATTAAAAAAATTTGATCATCCTTTTTACCGAACTCATATTTAGTATCAACCAAAATAAGACCTTTGTCAGCAGCAAGTTTTGTTCCTCTCCTAAATAATTCCAGCGAATAAGTTTCTAATTTTTTATAGTCTTCTTTAGAGACTATATTTTGTTTAATAATTTCTTCTTTTGAAATATCCTGATCGTGACCAGTATCTTCTTTAGTAGTAGGGGTAATTATTGGTTTTTCAAATCGGCTATTCTCTTTCAACCCTTCTGGTAAAGGAACTCCACAAATTTCACGTTTCCCTGCTTTATACTCTCTCCAAGCATGACCTGTAAGATATGCTCTTACAACCATTTCAACTTTAAATGGCTCAACAAAATGCCCAACAGTAACCATTGGATCGGGTGATGATATCTTCCAATTTGGTACAATATCTGATGTTGCATCAAGAAATCTTGAAGCTATCTGATTCAATACTTGTCCTTTATAAGGAATTGCTTTTGGTAGCACAACATCGAAAGCTGAAATTCTGTCAGTCACAACCATTATAATATATTTATTGTCAATGTTGTAAACATCACGAACCTTCCCTTTATAAAAACTTTTTTGTTTTGGGAAAGAAAAATTAGTACCTATTACAGCATTACTCATAAACGCTCATTTTTTTATATTATTAATGTATACTTTACAATCTAAGTATCGTAATAAAGATGATTAAAATTCAGGGAATTATAAATATTCTATTAATTTTTCCAGCGCATTTTTTCTTGAGCCCTTAATTAATATTGTTGAAGATTTAATTGGATTATTTTTTATCGAACTAATAAAATCATCAATATTAACAAACCAATTAAACTTTGAATATTTTTCTTTGAAACTAAAAAAATTATCTCCAATAAGAAACACTTTATCAAATTTACAACTTGCAACTAAACTTAACAGCATGGTGTGCTCAATAACTGATTTAGATCCTAACTCAAGCATATCTCCCAAGATAATTGTTTTATTTTCAAATGACTTATTAGCAAATCCTTCAATTGCAATTTTCATACTAGTTGGATTAGCATTATATGCATCTAAAATGATAGTATTACTTTGCTTTTTAATCAATTGAGACCTATTGTTTATTGGGATATAATCCTCAATAGCTTTCTTAATATTTAATTCAGAAATGCCAAAATGATTCGCTACACATGCCGCAGCTAAAGCATTCTCAAAGTTATAGTCGCCAAAAATTTTAGTATTAATTTCTCTAGTTTTTTTATTCCAATCAATTTTCTCATCATCAAAAGACATATCTTCAGTAGAAACCCACTTAAACTTTAAGTGTAAATCAGAATTTAACAATTTACCTTGACAGTGGTTGAAGCCGGTTGAACCATAAAAAATAACTCTTGAGGGAGGGTTTAAATCTTCTAATATTTCATTGTCGTTATTAATAAACGCGAGTCCTTTATTATCAGACAAAAACTTATACAATTCAGATTTTGCTTTTTTAACACCTTCGAAAGACCCAAAACCCTCAAGATGAGCTTTCCCAACATTAGTAATTATACCATAATTTGGTTTTGCAATTTCACACAATTCTTTTATTTCACCTATATGATTTGCCCCCATTTCGACAACACCAATATCTGTTTTTTTGTTCATTTTCAATAAAGTAATAGGGACTCCTATATGATTATTAAAATTCCCATTTGTAGCAACCACTTCAAATTGTGTGTCTAGAATTGTATTAATTAATTCTTTGGTTGTTGTTTTGCCATTAGTTCCTGTTATAGCAATAATTGACAGATCTAATTTCTCCCTATGATATTTTGCAAGTTCCTGCAATGTGAATAAAACATCGTCGACAAGAATGAAACGTTCGTCTATGGCAAATTCTTCTTCATCTACAACAGCAAATTTACATCTATCTAGAGCTTTAATTGCATATCTGTTTCCATCAAAATTCTCTCCTTTTAATGCAAAAAATATTGAGTTATCAATAAGTTTTCTACTATCTGTACAGATGTTAGGATACTTTAAGAATATATTATATAAATCGCTAATATTCATAATCTAAAAAAAAACCTCATTAAAAAAATGAGGTTGTGTATTTAAAAAATATTATTCTAATTACTTGATGGAGCTCCAACTCTTGTCATAGCACAACGGAATCCTAAATCATCCTGAGAGTGATTTTCATCTAAAAACCTACGTGTTCCTGCAACTAGCCAATAAGCTCTATCTCTCCATGAACCACCTTTATATACACGAGAATGATCTGTAATAAGAGATGTTATATTCATTTTGTTTTTATCTTCAGCATGGTACATTCTATTTGATCCGGGGCCTTTACTTGCATCGGAATCTCCGTACTCAACACTTGATTCGTAATCTCCATCAAGATAGTTAATATTATCAGCTTTACTATAATTTCTTCTGTCAATACTTTCTGATTCTGTAACATCTCTCCATTGAATTCTTCCTAAAGAATCTTTGGTGGCAATATTTCCCTCTTCATTTCTAATTTGAGTTTTAAAAACATTACCTCTAAAAGGTCTAAACTCTTCCACATCTTGGAAAGATGTAGGTCTATATACATCTAAAACCCATTCGTTAACATTTCCTGCCATACAATAAAGTCCGAAATCGTTTGGCCAATAACTATGAACAGGTGCACAGAAATCTGCATTATCATTAAGAGCTCCGGCTGTACCCATCATATCACCTCTTCCTCTTACGAAGTTTGCCATCATTTTACCTTGAACACCAGAATCAGGATTTCTAAATCTTGCTCCATTCCATGGATACAATCTTCTTTCATAAACTCGCTCGTCAACAGAATTTCCAACTAAAGCAACAGCTGCATATTCCCATTCAGCTTCGGTAGGAAGTCTATATCTTGGTAAGAATATACCATCTTCTAATCTTACTTTTCGAGTATCTTTATTTGGATCCATATCTTCCATTGGTTCTCCTACAGCACCTTCATATTGTCCTGCAAGATAAGCTTCTGTATTAAAATTATTTTCAGCTTGCTGATTTGGATCTTCTAATAATATTCCTAATTGAATTAAGATATTCTCGTTAACTCTGTCTGTTCTCCATTTACAAAAATTTGTTGCCTGAACCCAACTAACACCTACAACAGGATACTCTTGAAATGCAGGGTGACGAAAGTAATAAAGAAGTTGTGGTTCGTTATAGGCTAATTTTCTTCTCCAAACTAAAGTGTCTGGCAATGCTTTTTTATAAACATCAGGATAATCAACAAATACACGATGTAACCAATATAAATACTCTCGGTAATCTACATTTTTTACTTCTGTTTCGTCCATATAAAAAGAAGAAACAGTAACTCTTCGAGGCATGTTATTCCAATCATAAAGGATGTCTTGTTCTACACGTCCCATTGTAAAAGTTCCACCTTCAACTAATACTAAACCAGGTCCTGTTTCCTGTTCAAAATAACCTTGTTTATATTCGAAGCCTCCATTGTCAGGATTGTTATATGACCAACCTGTAACACTAGAAACTTCTTCTTTACATGAAGTAGCAATTAATAGAATTATTGCGAATAATGAAACTACTTTAAGGGTTCTTACTTTCATAATACTTATTTTTTTTCAAATTCTTTTACAAATATAATTAAAAAGATGAATTTCCAATAATTATTAACTAAAAAGATGGACATTTTATTGCCCTATATTTTTTCTTCGGTTTTAATCTCTCAAACTCAATGACAAAGGAAAGTTCATGTGCTCCAATAATTCTTGTGCTTAAATATGAGATATTAAAATCGTAGCTATAGGCAAATTTATAAAAATCTGTATTATATCCAAACAAAAAAACCATTGAGCTAAAATGTGGTTTTAAATTTTGCCTTAACCAAAGACCTGCCTCAAATTGTCTTCTATGCAGATAAACACCGTAATTAATTTGTTGAAAATTACGCTGTTGTTGAAATATAATATTTGGTGAAAGATATAAATCTCCCTTTCTAAATCTAAAATTTTTTATGTGAATATTAGTTCCAAAATGTAAAGAAAACTTTGTGCTTAAAACATTACTGTAGTTTTCTTTCCCCTCAAAAGATTCTAAAGGTTGTGTAAGGTGATGAACAGCAAGTCCAAAATAGCTATTTTTGTTATAGCCAATAAATCCTGCAGAAAAATCGACAAAGCCTTTCTTTAATTTATTGGGAGGAGTTTCTCCTGTACTATTTACAACACCTAACGATGGGTCAATCATATCGGGAAATACTAAATTATCCCAATTAATTTTTTTTTGTGAATATGTTGTTTGAAATCCTGCGCTAAAGGAAAACTTTTTGCTCAGATTCATTTTATATGAATACATAGCACTAGCATTAAAGGTATTGAAACCACCTCTATCATCATCTGTAACAAGCAATCCGACACCGCCTTGTACTGCATCAACATATTGGTCGAATGATGCCGAATAAGTTGCAAAAGATGCATCTGCTCCTATCCACTGATTTCGGTAATTTAATGAAACTCTTGAATTCACATCTGAACCTGCAAATGCCGGATTTAGATATAAAGAATTTGAATAAAATTGCGAAAATTGTGCATCTTGTGCGTTTATATTTAACACTATATATAAAGATATATATAATAATATTATTATCTTCTTATTCATTAAATAATAATCAAACTGATTTTAACAATAAAAGTACTAAAAAAACCGTTAAAAAACTTAAATTACAAAAATCTTTTATTTTCAATCTATTATAATTTCCTTTATCGAATTATAAATTAAAAACAACTATCAATCAAATTACTTGTAAAATAGTGTTTTTTGTATATTAATTATTTTTTACATAAAATGGCAATTAAAAAAATTATATTCTATTTATTAATTATCTTCAACTTAATAAACTCAAATATTAAAGCACAACAAAATTCTTTAACAGAAAGTATTAAATGGAAATCTAATATTTCAAATAATATTGATAAGGACTTTTCTGAATTATTAAATTTTGAAGATGCTGTTTATAACGATTTATCTTCATTATTACCATCTTATTTTAAACGCATAAAATTAAACAATAGTACAAATAATATAGATATTAATATTAGCAATCCATCTTTTATCAATTTTAAAAATGAAGATATCGAAAATATTAAACCTCCTGAAAACGTTCAAAACACTATAAAAATAAATTACAAAATTAAATATGAAAGAAAAATCCCTTATTTATATGTAAATTTTATTCCTATAGTAAGGAATAAATCAAATGGGCGATTAGAAAAATTAACAAGCTTCACTTTAAATATTACTGAGAAACATGGCTTAAAAAAAATAAAAAAACTAAAAGCACACAAACAAAATTCTGTTTTAACATCAGCTAATTGGTTTAAAATTAAAGTTGATAAAACTGGTGTTTTTAAACTCACTTACAATGATTTGGTTGAGATTGGAATCTCAGAGCCGAAAAACGTTCGCGTTTATGGTAATGGCGGAAACATGCTTCCTATAAAAAACAATAGTTTTCGCTACGATGATTTGATTGAAAACCCTATTTTTATGGAAAAAGGAAGTGATGGTATTTTTAATCAAGACGATTATATTCTTTTTTATGCCAAAGGTCCTGTAGATTGGAGATATAATGAACAAGAACAGATTTTTGAACAATCATTAAATATGTATTCTGACTATGCATATTATTTTATAACATCTGATTTGGGTTCAGGGAAAAAAATTTATACTGAGAATGTTCCTTCAGGAAGCATAACAAACAATGTAAATTCTTATGACGACTACGCTTTTTGTGAAAAAAACGACACTAATCTGGCTCGCTCAGGTCGTGTTTGGTTTGGAGAAACTTTTATTAATAACACATCTTATACCTTTCCTTTTTCGTTTCCAAACCGCATTATTTCTGAGCCGGCAAAAATCAAAACTCATGTTGCATCATACTCGTCAAACCTTTACCCGAACAGTTACTTCAAATTAAGTTCTAACAACACAGACATACAAACAATTTCTGTCCCCGCCTTTAACACAGGCGCAAGCTATCCTCCTGTAGCAACCGATAAAACCGCTACAAGCTTTTTCTCAAATTCCAATCAGAATTTTAATATAAACATAAAATATTTTGGAAGCACAAGTTCATCAAAAGGATGGTTAGACTATATTATTGTAAATGTAAGGCAAAATCTTTCGATGATTGAAAATGAAATGAATTTTCGGGATATTAATTCTGTCGGGGCTGGAAATATTTCACAATTCACTCTTTTAAATGCAAGTCAAAACATCAAAATATGGGATGTGTCAAACATCTCTGACATAAAAGAAATACCAACACAATTTTCTGGGAATAAACTGGTTTTTAAAGTAACAAGCGACACTTTGCGTGAATTTGTAGCTTTTTACGGAGATGATTTCCCTAAGCCTATTACTCAGGCTGAAGATGTTGGCAAAATTGAAAATCAAAACCTTCATGCTTTAAACTTCTACGATTTAATAATTGTTTCTCATCCTGATTTTAAATCTTATGCAGATGAAATTGCCGATTTTCATAAAAACAACGACAATTTAAATGTAATATCTGTAACAACAACACAGGTTTATAATGAATTCTCATCTGGGAAACCCGATGTTTCTGCAATTAGAGATTTTGTAAAAATGTTTTACGACAGAGCATCAAACGAGGAGCAAATGCCTAAATACTTGCTTTTATTTGGTGATGGTTCGTATGACAACAAAAGCCAGAATGACAGAAATTCAAATTTTATTTTAACTTATCAGTCAGAAGAATCGCTTACTTCGAGTTCTTTTGTTACCGACGATTTTTATGCTATGTTAGACGATGATGAAGGAGGCTCAATAGGTGCGGTAGATATTGGAGTTGGAAGGTTACCCGTCCGTTCTGATGATGAAGCTCAGGCAGTTACTAATAAAATAATAAGTTATTATAATAAAGAAAACATAGGAGATTGGCGCAACTCTGTTTGTTTTATTGGAGATGATGAAGATAGCAACAATTATATGTATCAATCAAACGAATTATCAAAAACTATTTCAGCAAACCATCCAACATTCAATATTGACAAAATTTTTCTTGATGCTTATCCTCAAATTTCAACACCAAGTGGACAACGTTACCCTGATGTTACAACAGCTATTAACAACAAGATAAAAAAAGGCGCATTGTTGGTTGATTATATTGGTCATGGAAATCCTACAAAATTCACACACGAGGAAGTAATAAAAGTTAATGATGTTACATCGTGGACAAACTTCAGCCATTTACCGTTGTTTATGACAGCAACCTGTGAAGTTAGTCGCTTTGATGATTATGCAAGAACTTCAATAGGTGAACTTATTTTATTAAATCCAAATGGTGGAGGCATTGGTTTATTAACAACAACCCGAATAGTTGGTAGCGGACAAAATTATCAATTAAACAAAAATTTTATTAATCACGTTTTTAATAAAGATTTGCGATTAGGAGATATTGTAAGGCTCACAAAAGTAAATACAGGTTCTGAAACTAGCTCAAATAAACGCAATTTCACACTGCTGGGCGACCCTGCATTAAAATTAAACATCCCAAAGCACAAAGTTGTAACAACAAAAATTAACAACAAAGATATTGCTGAAAATGTTGATACATTAAATGCATTAAGTAAAGTAACTGTTCAAGGTTATATTCAAGATGATGCAGGTAATAAACTAACAGACTTTAACGGTATAATAAATCCTACAATATATGATAAACCTGTTAGTAAAACGACTTTAAGTAATGATGGGCTCACACCTTTCACCTATAATATTCAAAAAAATATTATTTACAAAGGAAATGCGAGTGTGACAAAAGGGGATTTCACTTTCAGCTTTATTGTTCCTAAAGATATTTCGTATAATTATGGCAATGGAAAGATAAGCTATTATGCAGATAATTCGAACATTGATGCTACAGGCTCTTTTAGCAACATAATTATTGGTGGCTCAACCGATAGTGCATTTGTTGACAATAATGGACCGAAAATTGATATGTATATGAATGACAGCAATTTTGTTTTTAACGGTTTAACCGACGAAAACCCAAAATTATTTGTTATTGTATCAGATTCAACCGGAGTTAACACAGTGGGTAATGGAATTGGTCACGACATAACAGCAGTATTAGACGACAACCAGAATCAACCAATAATACTAAATGACTATTATCAATCAGATGTTAACAGTTATCAAAGAGGAAAAATTGAATATCCTTTTTCAAATTTAGATGAAGGTCATCATAAAATAAAACTTAAAATTTGGGATATAAACAACAATTCATCCGAAAACTATATTGAGTTTAATGTTTCAAAATCAGAGAATCTTGTTTTAGAACATGTTTACAATTACCCAAATCCTTTCACAACCTCTACTTCGTTCTTAATTGAACACAATCAAGCTGGTGCAGAATTAAATATCCTTATTCAGATTTTTACTATTACCGGAAAATTAGTAAAAACATTTGAGACACAAAGCATGTCTGACGGATACAGAATAAGCCCTATTCATTGGGATGGGTTAGACGAATATGGAGATAAAATTGGCAGAGGCATATATATTTATACTGTAAGAGTACGTTCGGATAATGGGAAACAAGCGAGTAAATTTGGAAAACTTGTTATCTTAAGGTAATAAAGGTTAAAATGAAAAGGCGAAAAGCTAAAGTGAAAATTTTTAGAGTTTTATATTATTGAACCATTACTTTTTGAGAGGATATATAATAAATAATTAAAATGTTAGTTTAAATATATATATTTGCAAAAAATAAATAGCACAAAAAAAAAATGAATAAAAATTTTAAGATAATAATATCATTATTTGCAATAAGTTTAATTAGCCCATCAGTTTTTTCACAAGGAGTTAATGGGAATAATAATAATGTTATTGGTCAAGACGAAGGATTGAGGACTATTACAACAGCGGTTCCTTTTCTTATGATAGCTCCGGATTCTCGTTCAGGGGCAATGGGTGATGCAGGTGTAGCAACAACACCGGATGCATATTCAATGCATTGGAATCCAGCGAAATATGCTTTTATCGAAAATGACATGGGTGCTTCAATTTCGTATACACCTTGGCTTCGAAAATTAGTAGATGACATAAATCTTGCAAATTTTAGTGGTTATTACAGAATGGACAAAAATCAAGTATTTGCTGCATCTTTATTATATTTTTCTCTGGGGAGCATTACTTTTACCGATGATTTAGGTAACCCATTACAAAATTACAATCCTCACGAATTTTCATTTGACTTTTCATATTCAAGACTATTGTCGAAACATTTCTCAGGTAGTTTAGCCGCTCGCTATATTTACTCAAATTTAACCGGAGGTACTTATGTTAGCAATGAACAATCACATGCAGGAAATGCTTTTGCTATGGATATTTCTGCTTTTTACCAAAACGACATTAACTTTCTTGACAAAGAATCAAAACTTGCTTTTGGTATGAACATTTCAAATATTGGTAACAAGATTGATTATACTAACGACACTAAAAACTTTATTCCAATAAATTTAAGAATAGGTAGTGCATTAACATCACAAATTGATGAGTACAACTCAATAATGCTTACTGTAGATTTTAACAAACTTTTAGTTCCCACACCTCCTGTTTACGCAGTAGATTCTTTAAATCAATATATTGTTGACGGAAATGGAGATCAAGTAATTTCAGCAGGAAAAGATCCTAATGTTTCTGTTCCTGTGGGGATGTTTCAATCATTTTATGATGCTCCCGGAATATTAGATTCTGACGGGTCAAGAAATGTTTTCAAAGAAGAGTTGCAAGAAGTTACTTATTCTATTGGTGCTGAATATTGGTATGCAAAACAATTTGCAATAAGAGCCGGGTATTTTCACGAAAATGGCTCAAAAGGAAATCGTAAATATTTCACAGCGGGCTTAGGTATTCGTTTTAATGTTTTTGGTTTAGACTTTGCTTATTTAATCCCAACAGGAAACCAAGCCAACAACCCTTTAGCTGAAACTTTACGTTTTTCATTAGTTTTCAATTTTGAAAATATGAATGCACAAAGCGAACCACAATAATGAAAATAAGAGTAGGTTTTGGATATGATGTTCACCGACTGAAAGAAGGCGAAATTTTTATTTTGGGTGGCATAAATATTAATCACTACAAAGGTACAGTTGCTCACTCAGACGGAGATGTTTTAATTCATGCTATTTGCGATGCTTTGTTAGGTGCTGCTAATTTACGCGATATTGGTGTGCTTTTCCCTGACAATTCAGATGAATATAAAAATATTGACAGTAAAATTCTTTTAAAAAAAACTGTTGAAATATTAAAAAATCACAACTATACAATTTCTAACATAGATTCAACAATTTGCCTACAAAAGCCAAAGATTAAAGATATTATTCCTGAGATGCAAAAAGCATTATCAACAGTAATGGATATCCCAATAAATGACATATCAATAAAAGCAACTACAACAGAAAAACTAGGTTTTGTTGGTAACGAAGAAGGCATTTCTTCATATGCTGTTTGTTTAATTGAAAAAAAATAAAAATGTATAAAACAATATCTTCTTTCGAAGATTTCAACAATATGAAATCTGAAAGCCAAGCAGTATTATTTTACTTCTCTCATGATGGCTGTAATGTGTGTAAAGTTTTAAAACCAAAAATTTACGAAATGCTTCAGAATGATTTCTCAAATATCGAATTCAGATATGTTGATATAAAGAAAACTCCTGATATTTCAGCTCAAAACAGTATTTTTACAGTTCCGACAATACTTGTTTATTTTGAGGGAAAAGAATTTGTTAGAAGAAGTAGAAATATTGGATTAGATGAATTAAGAGATATTGTTAAAAGGCCTTACTCTCTGATGTTTTAGACTACTCCAAAAACACCTAACAGGTTTGTTTCAATAAAAAATAGCGTGGTTAAATTACTTATAGTCTGAATAATAGAAAACCTATCAGGTTTCAATTCCGTCAGCTGACGGATGACTTTTCGGAGTGGATTCGTATTTTAAATTTTTATAAATCTTTAGAATAAACAATCTTCGCACCTTTTTCAACAAGCTGCTTAATTGATTTGTCAAAATCGTTGCTAACAACAGCCTTTGTAGCATCAGCAATTAAATACGAATTATAATTAAGTGAAAGTGCATCGAGCACGGTATATTTAACACAAAAATCAGTTGCCAAACCACAAAAATACACATCGGTAATATTATTCTTTTTCAAAATACCATCTAATTCGGTAAAATGAATTTTTCCGTTATCGAAAAAACCTGAATAGCTGTCAACTTCGACATCACTTCCTTTTGTAACAAACCAAGCAGTTTTGGGGATTATAATATCTTTATGAATTTCAGCACCAAAAGTATTCTGAACACAATGAACAGGCCATAAAATTTGTTCAAGATTATTCAATTTTATAAGGTCAAAAACCTTTTTATTTTTATGATTTGCAGCAAAACTTTTATGTTTGGCAGGATGCCAATCTTTGGTAAAAACTATCTTATCGAATTTATCAATAATATTATTTACTACAGGTATTATTGAATTGCTTTCGGGAACAGCTAATGCTCCACCTTCAAAAAAATCATTTTGTACGTCAACAATTACAAGTGCCTTCATATTTAATTAGGAATTA
>Ga0164318_10002590_pt1 | contig 16869 bp, 11 predicted proteins | sample GuaBasSedimGuay9_FD_113734 | JGI IMG/M metagenome (GOLD analysis project Ga0164318, IMG submission 113734) | Subseafloor sediment microbial communities from Guaymas Basin, Gulf of California, Mexico - Guay9, Core 4571-4, 0-3 cm | ecosystem: Environmental > Aquatic > Marine > Hydrothermal vents...
ATTGCTTCAGGTAAAAAGAAAGGTTTTTTGACCTTTGAAGAATTAAATAATATTTTACCTGAAAATATTATTAGCTCAGCTCAGATCGATGAAGTTTTATCTGTTCTTGAAGGAGAGAATATTGAGGTTGTAGATTCAGAAAAAGATTTATGCGTTGCGGCTAAACCTCGTCTTGGTGCTGGGAATAAGGGGCGTGTAACAACTATAACGCCAGGAGTTTCTTTATATGTTGAGGATCCTGTTCGGATGTATTTGCGCCAGATGGGTAAAATATCTTTACTTTCCCGTGAAGAGGAATTGGCTTTAGCTCAGAAAATAGAAGAAGCAGAGTCGAAGTACAGAGAAGCTGTTTTTATTTTCCCTATCGCTCAGCGGATAACATTAAGAACTATTAACCAGGTTTTGGATAAAGAAATTAATGTTGAAGAAGTTATTCGCAATGACTTTGGCCAATCCAGCAAGTTAATGAAAAGAATTAGCAGGTTAGCTGACAGATTACGTGCTGTACGGAAACCAGAAAGTATTCTTAACGCGATTAATGTTTTTAAGTTAACCAGTCGTGTTGTGGAAAATATGACTATAGAAATTAAAGAAAAATTTGAAACAATTGTTCAGCTTGCCAGGGAGATTACAAAACAGCGGCAAAGAAAAATTAGAGGCAATATTCGGAATCTTCAATTAAAAAGAGAAAATTTAATTGATGAATTCAAATGCTCTCCAAAAGATATTAAAAAATTAATTCGTTTTATTGAGCGTAAAGAAAATGAATTTGTTTTGGCGAAAAGGTGTCTTGTAGAAGCGAATTTACGTTTAGTTGTGAGTATTGCCAAAAAATATACCAATCGTGGCTTATCGTTTCTGGATCTTATTCAGGAAGGTAATATTGGGTTAATGAAAGCTGTTGATAAATTTGAATATAAACGCGGCTATAAATTCAGTACTTATGCTACATGGTGGATAAGGCAGGCGATTACTCGTTCTATTGCCGACCAGTCAAGGACAATTAGAATTCCTGTGCATATGACTGAAACAATAAATAAATTGATTCGCTCTTCACGTTTTTTAGTTCAGGAGTATGGCCGTGAGCCTACAGCGGAAGAGTTGGGGAGGATGATGAATTTGCCTGTAGATAAAGTGAGAGGAATAATGAAAATAGCTCAAGAGCCTATTTCTTTACAGACTCCGATTGGTGAAGAAGGAGATACTCATTTTGGCGATTTTATTGAAGATAAAAGGATAATTAGCCCTGCTGTAGCTACTGCGCATTCTATGCTTAGGGAACAAATGAGTCAGGTAATGGAAACTCTTTCTGAGCGGGAAAAGAGAGTACTTGTCTTAAGGTTTGGTGTGCAAGACGGTTATCCTCGAACATTAGAAGAAGTCGGTGAAATTTTTAAGGTAACACGGGAAAGAATCCGCCAGATAGAAGCCAAAGCATTAAGGAAGTTAAGGCATCCTACCAGAAGTAAAAAATTGCGTGATTTTTTAGAAATAAGTATGGGGGGACAACGCGATTTTTTTTAGAGCCTTAAAAAATGCAGCCTCTTTGGGATTGCTTGTGGGGACTTTTTCATTGCATAATATTTCTATCTAAACTTCGGTACTGAATTGCTTCTGAGATATGTTCTACTGTAATGTCTTGTTTATTTTCTAAATCCGCTATTGTCCTGGAAATTTTTAAGATTTTATTATATGCCCTGGCAGATAAACCTAGTTCATTAATTGCCATTTTTAATAATTGATTTGATTGGTTGTCTAACTGGCAGTATTTTTTTATTTGCTTTGGGGACATATAAGCATTAGCAAAGATTTTGCTTTTTTTAAACCTTTCTTGTTGTATGTTTCTTGCCAGATTAATTTTTTTTCGTATTTCTGTAGATGTTTCTTCTTTTATTTCTGTTGTAAGCTCTTTATAGTTAATTGGGGGAATCTCAATATGGATGTCAATCCTGTCAAGCAGAGGCCCGGAGATTTTAGCTCTGTATTGTTCAATTTTATATGGGCTGCAGCGGCATTCTTTGTGCGGGTGAGTGTAGAATCCGCATGGGCAAGGGTTCATCGCGCACACAAGCATAAAACGGGAAGGGAAACTTAATGTTCCTGCTGCTCGGCAGATAGTTACAAATCCATCTTCTAAAGGTTGTCTTAAGGATTCAAGCACATTTCTGCTAAATTCCGGCAGTTCATCTAAAAAAAGCACGCCATTATGCGCAAAGCTGACTTCTCCGGGTTTTGGATTTGAACCTCCGCCGATTAGCGCAATATTGCTTGTTGTATGGTGAGGGCTGCGAAATGGCCGTTTAGTAATCAGCGCTTGATGTTTTGTCATTAATCCGCTGATACTGTAAAGTTTTGTTGTTTCTAATGCTTCCTCTAAACTTATTTTTGGAATAATTGTGGGGATTCTTCTGGCAAGCATTGTTTTCCCTGACCCAGGAGGCCCAATGAGCAGAATATTATGGTTGCCTGAAACAGCTACTTGCATAGCTCTTTTAGCAAATCTCTGGCTTTTAACATCAGAGAAATCCATTTCATAATTAGAATTTTCTTTGAGCAAATCATTTGGATTTGCCTGTTTAGCGTTGATTTTTATTTCACGATTAAGGAAACTAACAGCTTTTGATAGAGAATTGATAGGGAAAACAGGAGCATTACTAACTACAGCTGCTTCTTCGGCATTTTCTACAGGTACTAATATTTTATAGCCTAAATGCCTTACTCCAAGAATCATAGATAAAATGCCATTAATCGGTTTTGCTGTTCCGTCTAAGGATAATTCTCCAAGAACAATAAATTCGTTTAGAGCTTGCTGGCTGAGTTGTCCATTTGCCGCTAAAATACCTAAGGCTATGGGCAGGTCATACGCGGAACCTTGTTTTTTTGTGCTTGCTGGTGCTAGATTAATTGTTATTTTTTTTACCGGGAATTTGAAATCGCTGTTTTTAATGGCTGAAAGGACGCGGTCTTTTGCTTCTTTTACTGTTGCATCAGGCAAGCCGACTATAGATATCTGTGGTAAGCCGTTAGCTATATCTACTTCAATTTCAAGGAGATAGCCGTCAATTCCTGTAATTGCAGCACTGAGTATTCTCGAGATCATATAAAAAGGTTCTTTCTCAGAATCTGTGGGTTAATTTTTAAATTTTTTACCCATCCACTTGTCTTTTCCCTTGTTTCAAATATTTCGTAGGGTACCCAGCATAGCTGGACAGGCAGGCTTGCCCGGACCATTACTATAATTTAAAAAATTTATTTCTAAAAAGATTATAAAATCCTTTAACTTTTTAGTCAATAAGAATTTGCTTTTTTAAACAATCTATATTATAATTATTTTATTATGCAAATACAGACAAGCAATTTCTGGACAGATATTATTACGAATAGAATACTCATTGCTTCTTTTTTCTCCTGGGGCGGCGCACAATGTATTAAAATATTTTCAGGGCTTTTACGAAAGGAACGTTTTAATTTTAAGTGGATTATGGTCACAGGAGGTATGCCGAGCGCTCATTCAGCGAGTGTAAGTTCTCTTGCAGCATCCACGGGAATGGTTAATGGCTTTGGTTCTGTTATTTTCGCGGTTACAGCGGTTTTTTCTTTGATTATTATGTTTGACGCACAAGGGCTTAGAAGAATGGCTGGTTTGCAGGCAGAAGCATTGAATCGGCTGATTGAAGATATTTATTCAAATACAGGAATGCAACAGCAACATTTGCGGGAGGTTTTGGGGCATACTCCGGTTGAAGTTTTAATGGGCGCGATTTTAGGTATATTCATTGCAATTATTGTGGTGACTTTTTAAAAGAGGGGGAAGTATAATGAAAAAGTTTATTATTTATATAGTAGTGATCCTAACGGTAGCTTTTGCTTTTATGCAGTTTTTGTCGTATAAGAAGAAGGGGCAGGGATTAAAAATAAAACCTGTAATTGTAAAAAATGTTTCTGTTAATAAGAATGAAATTTCAGAAGCAGAGATAAATTTTAAAAAGGCTTTAAAGTTAAAAGAGCAAGATATTCAAAAAGCAATAACTGCTTTTGAAAAAATTGTTACTGATTTTTCTGAAGATGAACAAGCATCATTAGCTCTTAGCCAGATAGCTAATCTTTACAAGCAGCAGGGCAAGGTATTAGAAGAGAAATCAGCGTTAGATAAATTGCTCAATAGTTATTCTGAAGCAGAGATAACTAATCGGTTAAAGCCGAGGCTCTGGGATATTAACATTGATATGCTATTTTCCAATAGGCAGACAAAAGACAGCATGATTTATGAAGTTTTACCTAATGATTCTTTATATAAAATCGCGGGAAAGTATAATACTACTGTAGACTTGCTAATGAAAAGCAATAATTTGGTGAATTCGTTTATTAAGCCTGGAATGAAACTTAAAATTGTAACCAGTATTTTTACCGTTGAGGTTAGCAAGTCAAAGAATACATTAATCTTAAGGGACGATAATGGGGTTGTAAAGGTTTATTCGGTTGCTACTGGAAAAGATAACTGTTCTCCTGTGGGCACATTTAAGATTGTGAATCGGATTGTTAATCCAGTATGGTATAAAACAGGGGCAGTTGTATTCGCGGACAGCCCTGAAAATATTTTAGGGACACGTTGGATGGGATTATCTGAACCTGGGTATGGTATTCATGGAACAACTGATCCGCAGTCAATCGGTACGCAATGTACTCAAGGGTGTGTGCGTATGCGTAATAGTGAGGTGGAAGAATTATTTTTAATTTTACCTGTAGGCACAGAAGTTGTAATCAAAGATTAAGGATACTTTGGCTATGAAAGGGACAGGATTAAATTTTGAACAGCCGATTGTTGAACTGGAACAGAAAATAGCAGATTTAAAGGCGTTTTCTAAAGATAAAAATATAGACCTGCATAATGAAATTGAGACGTTTGAACAAAGGCTGGAACAATTAAAACATGAAATTTTTGATAATCTTAGCCCTTGGCAGAAAGTTCAGATCGCAAGGCATCCGATGAGGCCATATACGCTCGATTATGTGAAATTGTTTATTGATGATTTTATGGAATTGAGAGGAGATCGGGCATTTAAGGATGACGCTGCTATTGTTTGCGGGCTGGGAAAAATTGACCAAGAAAAAATATTACTTATTGGCCACCAAAAAGGCAGAGATACAAAAGAAAACTTATACAGGAGTTTTGGCAGTCCTCATCCTGAAGGATACCGTAAAGCAATGCGGCTGATGTTATTAGCTGAACAGTTTAACATTCCTGTAGTTACATTTATTGATACTCCAGGCGCATATCCTGGAGTTGCTGCTGAAGAACGCGGGCAGGCTGAAGCTATTGCTAATAATTTGCGTGAAATGTCACATTTAAATGTGCCGATTATTGTTGTAGTTATTGGTGAAGGGGGATCAGGCGGGGCTTTAGGCATTGGAGTGGGAGATAGAATTTGTATGCTGGAGAATGCTTATTATTCAGTTATTTCTCCAGAAGGGTGTGCTGCGATTCTTTGGCGGGACAGGGCCAATGCGCCTGATGCTGCGCGCGCTTTAAAAATTACCGCGCCTGATTTATTACAAATGGGCATTATTAATCAAATTATTCCTGAGCCTTTAGGCGGAGCGCATAGGGATTACAAACAAGCTGGCTTGTTATTAAAATCCGCAATAAAAAAAAATTTAGCTTTATTATTAAAAATACCTAAAGATGAATTAGTAAACCAGCGTTATGCTAAATTTCGTTCTATAGGCCAGTGGGAGGGATGAGTTATTATGCAATGGATTAGTTTAAAGTCTTTGTTTAAAGAAGAATTAATCATAAATAAGGCAGTTATCAGGACAATAGGTATTTTAGTATTTCTTTGGTGTATGGCTTTTGGGGCATTTGTTTATTTGCCTTTGCCGTGGACTCCTGTGCCAATAACTTTGCAGACATTTTTTGTTTTGCTTTGTGCTGTATTTTTAAGGAAAAGTGATGCCCTTTTAACTCAAGGTTTGTATCTTGGCTTAGGCGCGGCTGGCCTGCCCTTATTTAGCGGGGCGCAGGGAGGAATTTTGAGATTATTCGGACCCACAGGAGGCTATATTATTGGTTTTAGCATTGCCTGCGTTTTTGTTCGCCTGCTTTTAGACTATTGCTCTTCTAAACAAAAAACAGGATTTGTGACGATTTTTTCTGTTATGTGCTGCGGCATTGCAGTTATCTATTTATTCGGAATTTTAGGATTAATCGCGTTTACACACCTGTCTTTTCCAAAAGTAATTATCTTCGGGGTAATTCCTTTTATTGCTGGTGATATTTTAAAAGCAGGCGCAGCAGCACTTGTTTATCGCAAACTGCGTGTACGTATTAATTGTCCTGTAGGGGGCAGGCATGCCTGAATCGCTATGCTTGCTGCCTTTGTGTTAATTTGCTCTCCTGTTTTTGTCCAGATCAGTATTTTTGAATTTTAATGAAAAAAGTATTCAGGGTATTTTTATCAATATTTATTTTTTGGGGAATAAAATTTCTTTTTTGTCTGATTAGAATTTTTCCAATAAAATTTGTTTATTGGTTTGCAGAAAATTTAAGCGGTTTATATTACATAGTTTCTAAGCGAAACAGAAATCTTGCTTTAAGAAATTTGCAAATTGTCTTAGGCAATCAATCCAATCTTCATATCCTAAAAAAAATTATCCGCCAAAGTTGTTCTACAATGGGAATAGCGGTTATTGATACTATTCGTTATCACAACTTACCTGCAAAAAAAGTTAAAACATTAATTAAAATCCAGGGGCTTGAAAATTTAGAACAGGCATTTAAAAATGGTAAGGGCGTGATTATTGTTAGCGCTCATTTAGGCAGTTTTACCATTTTAGGATGCCGTTTAATTGTCGAAGGTTATCCTGTGAATTTTGTGATGAGGCCGATGCGTTATAAAAGGATGGAAAAGATTGCTATAAGTTTAAGCAGTAAAATAGGACAGAATATTATTTTTACCAGACCTTCGCATAGTTTTATTCGCGGCTGTTTAGACGCGTTGGCTAAGAATGAACTTTTGTTTTTGGCAATAGATCAGAATTTTGGCAAACTCGGCGTGCCTGTGAAATTTTTTTCATCTCAGGCAAAATGCCCAGCCGGCCCTTTTACTCTATCTAAACACAGCGGAGCATCTGTTGTGCCGATGTTTATGATCAACAAACCTAATCATGCGCATTTGCTTTGTATAGAGCCTGCTTTAGAGCTTGACTTTAATGCCAGGCATAGAGGGAGAAATTTACAGCCAATAGCAGATGTGCTGGAAAAATATGTGCGTAAATATCCCGGCCAATGGGAAAGCTGGACACATAAGCCGTGGCAAACAGGTACAAAATAAAAATTTTATTCCCTGCAAAAAGCAGCAGGACAGGCCAGCAATCTTTTAGCGGGCATTGTCCTGCTTGCAGGGAATCTACTCTGAAAATTGGATTATATTAAAATGATAAGTTTATTGCCCCCCCCCGCTTCAGTCACCAATTACACAAAATTTAACAATCAATTAGCAAATATCTAAGTTATATGATAAAATTAATATATACCTGTAGGGAATGGGCATGCCCATTCCTCTATAAAAAATATATAAAATAAAATCAAATGTATTCTTATGGAAAAGTAGAAATGAAAAAAATTGTATTTTTAAAAATATTGATCATGTTTGTTGCCCCTGTTTTTTTGTTTAACGCGAATTGCCCTGCTGGGGAAATTGTAAAGCAGGAAAATACGCTTGCGCCTTTTGTAAGTATAGATAATGCTGATTTGGAGAAAAGTTTTTTAAGCTTGGCACAGCAAAATAAAGAGGCTAAAGCCGATTATTATGAGACAACAGTTATTGTGCCTAATCCATTGGGTTTACATTCCCGTCCTGCAGGTTATATTAGTAGAATAGCGAAAAAGTATCCTGGGACAAAAATATTTCTTCAATCTGATCAAAGTATGTATTTAAATGAGCCTGTTGATGCAACAGAAATATTAGCTATTACAGGTTTAGGTATTGGCAGAGACGCGAGAGTTAAGGTTTTCGCGCAAGGCAAAGATGCAGGGAAAGCAGTAGAAGAAATAAACGCTTATATAAAAGATTTAGAGATTTATGACTCTGGGGCTGATTGCTTAGTTTATAATAGTTTAGAGTATGCTCCTTTAGATATAGTTATTTTGGGCAATAAAGGCTTGCGTCTTGCTAAAATGTATCAGCATGGGATTAATGTGCCTAAGGCATTTATTGTGCGCGCGGATTATGAGATAGAGCCTTATTTAAAGACTTATCTGGACGCGAATACCGCGCTTTTAGGAAGTGGTTTGTTTGGTACTTATCAGCATTTATCCTATGTGCTATCTGTACGTTCCAGCCCCTCGCAGTCTTTGCCAGGCGCAATGGACACAATTTTAAATGTTGGGATGAATGAAATAATGGCAGAGAACTTAGGTGAGCGCGGTTGGGAGATGTTTAGCGTTTATTTGCGGGAATTAGGAATTTTAGGTTTAGATATAAAGAAAAATTTATTTGATCAAATTAAAGTCCAGGATTATAAAAATTTAACTAAACAATATGCAAAAGTGATTAAACTGGAAATGCGGAAAAGAGGCGAGCCTTTAGAGGAAGATGGCTCTATTTTTAATATGCCGCTTGCGGATCAGCTTGAGCTTGCGATTTTAGCAGTTAAAAAATCTAAAGAAAGTGAATTAGTGCGTTTATCATTAGAGGCCAGGGAAAAAACTCCTGAACAAGTTGACACAGCAGTAATTGTGCAGGTAATGAAATTCGGCAGTAGTTTTGTGGTAAACAGAACTAAGAACGCGGAAGGCCAAGTTGATATTGGGATCAGCTTTGCTAAGGATGAATTAGGCGAGGAAATTGTGGACGGCAGAACAGCGCCAAAGACTCTGTCAGAATCAGGGATTACGAGCCGCGAACAATCTGAAATTGAAGCTGTGATCGAAAAAATATCAGAAGTTTTTCCTGATGAGAAAAATTTTCAGGTAGAAGGTGTGATTGATCTCCAGGGTAAAGTTTGGGTGCTTCAGCAAAGGTCTATGGGTGAGCAAGATTTTACTTCTAAAATAGTTGGAGGAAAAGAGCTGATTAGTCAGGGACAGGGCAAAAAAGTGCAGGGAAAAACGCTGATTCCGAAAACAGAACAAGATTTTTTGTCTTGTGACTCTAATACTGCTTATGTTTTGTGTTTTGAAGATACAGGTACTTTTAATACAGGATTGTTGCTTAAGGCTTTGTCAATGAATTTAAATATTGTTGGTGTTTTAAGTCAAACAGGTACATCTCAGAGCCATTTTTCCCGGCAGCTTATAGACGTGCATCAGGAGATCCCATATATCTCAGGCATAAATATTAAAGCATTTTCCCCACCAGAATTAATCGAAATCAATCCTGATCCTGAGAATTTTGGTGCGCGCAGCCTGAATAACACGCCATTAGAAAAAGAAGAAATTCCTTTACAAAATTTAGCTGGCCTTGTTCTTCAGGCAGTATAATGTCTGCAAGCGTATCGGTGACTGAAGCGGGGTATTAGCTTTGATTCGTAGATTCCCGCTAAAAGATTGCGGGAATGACAAAAAAAGAAAAAAATAACAAACAAAAAATGCCCTGCATTGTCATTCCCGCAATCTTTTAGCGGGAATCTGTACTCAAACGTAATAGGTTTGTCCATACTTGTGTTTTTTCTTTTTTCCTGTCATACTGTAATGATTAAAAAAGGTTGGAGAATTTAAAATTTTATATTACGGATGAGGAATTTTAAATATGGCAAATTACGCGCAAACCTGGTGGGGCAAAAATTGGCTTAACGCGCTTAAAAATATAGATTATAGCAACCGTTTACCCAGAGGCAGACTTTACGCGGGTAGAGGCGCGGTACGCACAATTGAGATAAAGAGTAATGTAATTACCGCATTAGTTCAGGGCAGCAGATATGATCCATATGAAGTGAAAATTACAGTGCCGTGTTTTTCTAATGCAAAGAAGGATATATTAATTGGGGCGATTACTAAAAGTCCATTGATCATTACAAAATTGTTAAATCGGCAATTGCCGATTGAATTATATGAGCTTGCGGTATCTCATAAAATTGAAATTTTTCCTAAAAGTTGGTCAGATCTGAGTATGTCATGTTCGTGCCCTGATTGGGCTGTTCCCTGCAAGCATTTAGCTGCAGTTATTTACCTTATTGCTCAGGAAATAGACCAGAATCCTTTTCTTGTTTTTCAATTAAAAAAAATTAATCTTAGCTCTGAACTAAAGAAAAAAGATATATTTATTGCTTCGGATTTCAAAGAAGAGATAAAAACGGTTGATGATATCTTAAGTGGTCAAAACAATAATCAAGAGCCTCGTTTTATTCCCAGAGCAGTCAAGGCGGCTAAAAATGATGCAAGGCTGATCAAAGAAAAAGATTTAAGCAAAGTTCGCAAATTCAATGGCTCTAGATATAAAATAGATGAAAGCCTGTATAGGAATATTGATTTTTCTATTATTGAAGATTTAAAAGAAAACATACTTTTATTATTAAGCTCGAGCCCCCTTTTCTATCCTAAAAATTTTAAGAGTGTATTAAATTCTTCATACAAAAGCAATGCTGCTTTAATGTCTAAATATTTTTATAGCGAAAAAGAGCGCGATCCTGTTTTGTTTGAATCAGCGCAAAAGGCTGAAAAAGTAAGTATTGAATTAGGCCTTAATCTTAAAATAAAGCAAGTGTTATTTTACGTAGAATCAGGCATACAAAAATTGGATATTAAGTCATTGTTAAATATTATCAGGCAAGTTGAATTTAAAAATATAAAAAATTATGATCAGGGCTTTATTGCTTTATACAATATTTACCATTTTACTCTGAAACTATTAGAAAAAAGCGCTTTTATTCCGCAATTGATTAGATTAAAAGATTTTGAATATAAAATTCGCTGGATACCAGCAATAATTAATCAGCAAGTAAATACATTGATTACTCAGCTCATACAAATAACTCCAGGAGATATTTTATTTATTGAGCATAAAAATAAGAAAGACAAACAGAGTCAATTAAACTTGCAATCTTCAAGGGAACAGGTTATTAGTATCAGTTCATTATTTTTAAATTATTTTGTCTCGTTGTCTGCGAAACATACAAATTTTGGTTTAAATAATGTGTTCGGCTATAGCAGAGATCAAGTATTCAATCTTTTTTTTGAGGGTAAGGGAGTGTGTTTTGTTGAACGTAATGAAAAAGATATTCCTGATATAATTCAGCTCTGGCTGAGTAAATTCTACATTACACTCAAAAATTATGTCCCTTTGCTTAGAGTAATAGAACGCAATAGTAAATTTAGCATAGATTTAATGGTTGAGGACACAAGGCAGAATTTGCAAACTCCGATTCCTTTAAAAAAATTCAGCAGTTTAAAAAAGTACGCGTCAGTTAAGTTTAAGGTGATGAAAGACTTAACATTATTGTCAGAACAGTTTCCGCAATTAGCAAAAATTATTGATTTAAATTGGAAAGAGAAACTTGGTTTTGGCGCAAAGGGTTTTATTGGAGTATTTTTTAAAATACTTCCTGCTGTGAAATTGTTTGGAGTAAAGATTCTTTTGCCTAAAGCATTAAAAACTTTAGTAATGCCGCGGGTATCTTTGTCTCTCAAGACTGTGGGTAGAGAGGCGTCAGTATCTTATTTAAATTTGAGCGATTTGCTCAAGTTTGACTGGCGTATTGCAATCGGCGATAAATTAATTGGCCTTGCGGAATTTAAAAAATTAGTCAAAAGTACATCAGGTATAGTAAAAATTAAAGGCCAATTTGTGCTGATTGACCAAAGTAAAATGGATGAATTGTTTAAAAAATTTAATACATCTGCTAATCTTACAAACAACGAATTATTAAAAACCGCGTTAACAGGCACCTACAATGACGCGAAAGTAGGGTTAAATCAGCAGGTTAAAAAATTAATTCAGTCATTTTTTAAAATTGAAAGGATAATGTTGCCGGACAATCTTTTCGCTGTGCTTCGGCCATATCAGGTTAGAGGCTATGAGTGGATGTATAAAAATGCTAAAATTGGTTTTGGAAGTTTGATTGCTGATGATATGGGACTGGGCAAGACATTGCAGGTTATCGCGTTGCTGTTAAAATTTAAACAACAGGGGAACTTGAAGAATAAACAGGTATTGATTATTGTGCCAACTACTATTTTAACTAATTGGCAAAAAGAAATAGAGAAGTTTGCTCCTGATTTAAAAGTGTTAATTTATCACGGGCAAAAGCGGAAGTTATCAGGAATAAAAAATATAGATATCATTATCAGCACTTATGGAATTATTAAAAGTGAAATTATAGAGTTTGAGAAAGTGAAATGGCATACAATTGTTATTGATGAAGCTCAGAATATTAAAAATCCAAATACAGCGCAAACAAAGGCAGTGAAAAAATTAAGTTCTAAGGTAAAGATTGCCATGACCGGAACACCGGTTGAAAACCGCCTTTCTGAATACTGGAGTATTTTAGATTATACATTTAAAGGATATTTAGGCTCTTTGACTTATTTTAACCGTCAGTTTACAATTCCCATACAAGTATATCAAAATCACCAAAGAATACAGACTTTTCGAAAAATTACCGCGCCTTTTATTTTGCGCCGTTTAAAGTCAGATAAGAATATTGTTTGCGATCTTCCTGATAAAATTGAAAATAATGAATATTGTTCATTAACTAAAGAGCAGGCAGCAATTTATAAAAATGTGGTTGAAAATACAATGGAAGAAATAAGCAGCAGCAAGGGAATTGAAAGAAGAGGATTAGTATTTAAACTTTTAACTGCTTTAAAACAAATTTGTAATCATCCATATCAATTTTTGAAAAAAGGCAAAAAAAATGCTCAAATTTCAGGTAAAGCAATGCTTTTGTTTAATATCCTGGAAAATATATATGAGAATAATGAGAAGGTATTGATTTTTACGCAATATAAACAAATGGGTGATTTACTGGTTAATTTAATTACAGAAAAGTTTAATCATCTGCCCTTATTTTTACATGGCGGCACAGTTAGGAAAAAAAGGGATAAAATGGTTGATGATTTTCAAAATAAAAAAAATGTGAGAATATTTATTCTGTCATTAAAAGCAGGCGGCACTGGATTAAATCTTACAGCAGCTAAGAATGTCATACATTATGATTTGTGGTGGAATCCTGCTGTAGAGGCCCAGGCAACAGATAGGGCATATCGTATTGGGCAAAAAGAGAATGTAATGGTTTACCGCCTTTTAACTAAATCTACATTTGAAGAAAAGATTGATGAAATGATTAGCAGAAAAAAACAATTGTCCAATTTAACTGTTTCTGTTGGCGAAAAATGGGTTGGTGAATTATCAAATAAGGAATTAGATGATCTGGTGAGGTTAGAATGAAAAAATTACTTTTACATATTTGCTGCGCGCCGTGTTTGATTTCTGTGCTTGGTATATTGCAATATAGAAAATATGAGGTTATTGGTTTTCATTATAACCCTTGTATTCATCCTAAAGAAGAGTTTGAACGCAGAAAAAATGTTTTAATTGAATATGTTAAGAAAATTAATTTAAAAATGTATTTTTACCCTGAATATGAAGATAAAGTTTATTTTAAAAGTATCGCGAAAAATCAAATTGCGCCGCAGAGATGTAGGATGTGCTGGCTTTTGCGTTTAAAAAAAACCGCGCAGCAGGCTAAAAAGTTAAACATAAAAGTATTTACCACAACGCTGTTAACCAGCCCTTATCAGGATTTAGAGATAATCAGGCAAATGGGGGAAAAGGCTGGGCGTGAATTTGGAGTTGAATTTATGTTTGAAAATTTTCGCAAAGGCTATACAGAGTCTGTGCGCATTTCAAAGGAGTTAAATATGTACAGGCAAAAATATTGCGGTTGTATTTTTAGTTTAAATGAAAGAAATCAAAAGATAAAACAAAAAGTGGTGAAAAATGAAAATTGAAGATTTTGATTACTATTTGCCAAAAGATTTAATTGCCCAATTTCCGGCGAAAAACAGGGAAGATGCGCGTCTTTTAATTATTAACCGCAAAACGCGGAAAATAAGCCATAGCGGATTTAAAAATTTTAAAGATTGGCTTTGCCCCGAAGATATTTTAGTTTTAAATGATGCTAAAGTAAAACCAGCGCGTTTAATTGGCAATATAGGCAGCGTATGTGTGGATGTATTATTAGTAGAGAGAAAGAAAAAAAATTTTTATTTTGTTAAAGCAAAGCCAATGAAAAAGTTAAAACCTGGGGTTAAAATTACTTTTGCATCAGGAAGCATCAGCGCGTTAGTCAGGGAGTTTGAATCTATAGAATATAAGTCTATGGCATTGTTAGAATTTCAAATTCAGGAAGATGTTGAAGATAAACTTAATCAAATAGGCATAATGCCCTTGCCTCCATATATTAAAAGGCAGGCGCGAAAAGATGATAATTTTAGATACCAGACAGTATATGCGCGCGCCTCAGGAGCCATTGCTTGTCCTACAGCAGGGCTGCATTTTACATTGCCAATATTAAAAGACATAGAGAATAAAGATACAAAGATTACATTTGTTAATTTAAATGTAGGTTTGGGCACATTTTTGCCGGTAAAAGAAATAGACCCGCGTAAGCATAAAATGCATAAAGAGCATTTTAACCTGCAGAAACAGGCTGCTCTTAGTATTGAAAACGCGAGAAAACACAAAGGCAGAATTTGCGCGGTTGGCACTACTGTTTGCCGGGTTTTAGAGGCGTGCGCGCAGATTAATGCCGGCCAATTCAGGCTTGTCCCTCAGCAGGGAGAAACAGATTTATTTATTTATTCTCCGTATCAATTTAAGGCTGTGGATATGCTTTTAACAAATTTTCATTTTCCGCGTACAACATTATTAATGCTTGTTTACGCTTTCGCAGGTAGAGAATTAGCATTAAAAGCTTATCAGGAGGCAGTAAAAAAGAAATATCGTTTTTATAGTTATGGGGATTGTATGTTAATTATTTAGGGTAGAAGAATGTCATTTAAAATTATTCATAAAGATACTAATTGTAAAGCAAGAATAGCAGAACTTAAAACCAGAAATGGAATAGTTAAAACTCCGGTTTTTATGCCTGTAGGCACTCAAGCTGCGGTAAAAGCGCTTCCGCCTTTTGCGCTTGAACAAATGGGTGTAGAAATTTTACTGAGTAATGCTTATCACCTTTATTTAAGGCCTGGGACAGATTTAATTAAATCTGCTGGAGGCTTGCATAAATTTATGGCCTGGTCCAAGCCGATCCTTACTGACAGCGGAGGATTTCAGGTTTTCAGCCTTGCTGTTTTAAGAAAAGTTACAGAGCAGGGTATTTATTTTCAGTCACATATTGACGGATCCTCACATTTTTTAGGGCCCAAACAAGTTTTAAATATTCAAAAAGATTTGGGTAGTGATATTTGTATGGTGCTTGATGAATGCGCAGCATATCCCTGCGACTATGATTACGCGAACGCGGCAATGCAGAGAACGATTAATTGGGCAAAGCTTAGCGCTGAATTAAAAAAAACACAGGGTAATCTTGTGTTTGGCATAGTTCAGGGCAGTACATATCATGATTTAAGGGAAAAATGCGCAAGGGAATTGGTAGAAATGGATTTTGACGGATATGCAGTTGGAGGAGTGAGTGTGGGGGAACCTGCGGAATTAATTTATAAAATTATTGCGCATACATTAAATTTTTTGCCTGAAAATAAACCGCGTTATATTATGGGTATGGGTATGCCTGAAGATATATTGGAAAGCATTGGAAATGGCGCAGATATGTTTGACTGTATTATTCCTACCAGGCATGGCCGCACAGGTTCAGCATTTACAAGTTCAGGCAGAATAAATTTAAGGAATGCAGCATATATTTCAGATTTTATGCCTGTGGATCCTGAATGCAATTGTTATTGCTGCGCTAATTTTAGCAGGGCTTATATCCGCCACCTTTTTAATGCTAAAGAAATTTTAGGGCTTGAGCTTTTGTCTTTACATAATGTCTATTTTTATATTAATCTAATTAAAAATATCAGAAAAGCAATCTCTGAAAATAAATTTTTGGAATTTAAACAGAATTTTCTTGATAAATACCAGAAAATAAATAATACCTATACTCAAGCGTAATAGGTTTGTAAAATTTAGGCGTTTCCCTGTGCTGTAGATTGGAACGTTCTGACCTAAGTCAAACCGCAGGCGCAGCTTGCTGCGCCTAAGGATTTGCAAATGAAGAACGTTTCAAGATGCAGTGCAAGGAAATGTCATAAAATTACAAACCAATTGCGTTTGAGTATATTAACCATTATGCCTAATCTTGCGGCACGCAGGTCTATAAATAAACGGACAAGTCTCGACGTGTCCCTACATAGCTGGGGATGTTTTTGTCTCATTTTATTTAAAGTTTTTAATTTTTGCGAAAAAATTTTATTTTGTGATTTTGCAGCGCTGGATATAACTCGGTTCTTAATCGCTGAATAATTTTGGTTAGCCTTGTAAATATTAGTATTATATGTTATAATTAAAGTAGATAGAAATATATATAATAATCGCTCTATAACGATAAAGGCAAACTCAGCGAAAGCTGAGGGCGCAAAACTCAAGAGCCTAAGACATTTTTTGTTATGGCAGTCAGTTTCCGAAAAATAGGATATTTTTTATTAATACCTTATGGGAACTTATTTCCATAAGGTATTTTTATTTTATGTGCTGAGTATATATACTCAAACGCAATTGGTTTGTAAAATTTAGGCGTTTCCCTGTGCTGTAGGTTGGAACATTCTGATTGAGTCAAACCGCAGGCGCAGCTTGCTGCGTTGAGGTTTGGCGATTGAAGAACGTTTCAAAATGCGGTGCAGGGGGACGTCATAAAATTACAAAC
>Ga0164318_10002591_pt1 | contig 16867 bp, 16 predicted proteins | sample GuaBasSedimGuay9_FD_113734 | JGI IMG/M metagenome (GOLD analysis project Ga0164318, IMG submission 113734) | Subseafloor sediment microbial communities from Guaymas Basin, Gulf of California, Mexico - Guay9, Core 4571-4, 0-3 cm | ecosystem: Environmental > Aquatic > Marine > Hydrothermal vents...
ACCCTTACGGGCACAAGCCATACTTTTCCAGTGGAAAATATGGGGTCGGCCCTATACCCTTGCGGGCACAGGTACCCTCACGGGCACAAGCGGGCAAATAATGCTAACCGCATTATTTGGGTTTACGGAATCAGGCGCGGGGTGTATTATGCGCTGCTTATCTATTAACTATTCTCATATTTATTCTCAAGAATATGAGAATAGAGCCCCAGGGGTAACCTCTGTCAGAGAACTTTGTTCTTTTCCCCCATTAGAAAGAATTTTTCTAACTGGGCGGCGACGGTATCTTTAAACCACCGTTGCCCTCAATCGGTAATGACTACCGATTGAAATCGGTGGCTTTCTCTAATGGGATAAAGGCATTATTTAGGCTAATTTACTTTTTTAATCCACTTTTTTAAAATACTTGCAAATTTTTTTAATAAGAGGTAGAATTTCTTTTAGGAGGAATGACGATGAAACGGATATTTGTATGGTTTATAGTAATTCTCATAGCCTGCGGCCTTTCTTTCGCGGCTTATCAGGGGGCTTTGTGGTATAAGTATAACCGTTCATTGTCCGACTATCTTAGGCTTTCTAAACAGGAGATATCGCTTTTAAAGTCCCGCCTTGAGAAGGCAGAATCCTCTGTTATTGAGAAAGACAGCCGAATCAAACAGCAAAAGTCGGACTTGCAGAAGATGAAGAAAGACAAAGAAGCTTTCTTATCGGATAAAGAGAAGCTGAAAGATAGACTCTGCAGTTTAGAAAAAATGCTGGAGCAGGTAAAACGGGATAAGAAAGCTTTGCGGGATGATAAAACCGGCCTGCAGAAAGAAGTAGCTTCTCTGAAAGAAGAACTCAGGCTTTATAAAGGCAAAATTAAGGGGTTAGGCGAAATCAAACTGGCGGTATCTAAGCGTAGAAAAAGCATAAATGAATTGAATCGCAGGATCAGAAACTTTAAACAGATAAAGCAGAAAGCCTTTGATAAAGCAAAATCCTCTGTCGGTAATAAAGGTTTTTTGGTAAAAGGCGGCAAATCCACATTGACCGGAGCTAATATAATAAACCTGCGGGAAATTATAGTTAAACCTGAAAGATAATTCAAGTACTAATAACAAGTATTTATTGAACACACAGACGTCCTAAATTCTAAACTCATTGAAAATTAGAGCTTTTATCAGGTATACGATGTATATATATCTATCAGGTATTATCTAAGATATTCAAGCTTGGTTTTAGAGAAGTGGTTACATTTGTGATATTGCTTCCTGTATGAAGGGCAGTATCTTTTCCGCTTCTTCCTTAAAAAGCCTTCCTAACTTGGTAAACCGGAAATTTCCCTCTTTGTCTTTATTTTCGCGGGTAATTTGGAGTTTCTTAGGCCCATTGTTATAAGAATAGATGCTGACGGTAATCCTTCCGGTTTCATATTCCCAATTTTTTGAATAGAGACTCTCGTCTAAACTGCTGTCATAAGGCATAACTTCCCTCCTTTGTTTAAAGAACCTGCCTACTCAGATTTAGAATAATACATTATTTTTAACACCTCGCCGGATATTGTTGTCCGTGTTCCAATGGCTTCTAATTCTTTCAGCCCTTCCATAACAGGGGTAATTACCTCATTGTAGTAAAACCTTATTAGTTCGGGGTCAATTTTGTTTGTTTTAGACTGCTTTGTCTTGTCCATTTGTTGTTTGTATTGGCGTGCCTTTTTTGTTTTTTCTGAAAGGATTGATTCTTTAAGTTTGATTTTCATATTTAAGTCTGATAGCCGTTGTTCTTTTTCGGAAGTATCAAGAGCTTGGTTTTCTAAAGAAGTTATTTCAGATTCTAAAGATTCTTTTTCTTTTTCTAAAACAGAAAGGCCGGTTTTATTTTTAGCTATTTCCTCTTTTAAAGAAACATACTTATTTTTCAATATCTCCACCTGTTTTTTCTGCTTTTGTTTTAGAATGGTCATCCAGTTCATACCCCATTCCGCGAGGTCTTCTGCCTTGTTTATCAGGTTTTTTGTATCGGCAAAGGCCGAAGAGATGTTTTTCCCGCTGAGCCCGAAATCCACTGATTTAAATAGAGGGTTTTCTTCAATTGACGGGCTGTCTTTTCTATAGGTGTCAATTGCCTTTTCCAATAATTCCTTACTTGAAGATATAATCAGGTAGTTATTTAGAAAAGCGTAAGCCGGCTGGAGGTTCTCGCCGAAAGGAAGGGATACATACCTAATCTCTATGTTTTTGTAGCCCTGGTCTTTGAGGGGAACTTTTTGTTTATTAAATATCCCTTTCAGAATCTCTTTTGCATTGGAAGAATCCGTAACTTTTAAGAACAGGAATAACTTTGGGATAGGGAAGAACCCTCCGGTGTCAATATCTGAGAGAATGCCTCCTATTTCGTTTCCTATTAGAGGCAGGATATCATTTTTAAAGCTGTATCCTAAATTGGTATCTATGTTTGATACTATCATATCAGCCATTTTGTCCTTATTTACCGCGGGGGAAGGAATACCTTTGTTAACCATATTTTTTTGCGTCTCTTTTGAGAATTCTTCTTTCATCTTTTGCCAGCTTTCTTCCATATTCAGGCTGTTTGCCCACTGGTAGTAAAGCGTGTCTTTGGGGATAAAGTTTAGAGCTTTATTTTCTTCCGGCTGTGATGAAAACAGAGTTTTAAATTCGGGCGACAGGATGTCAGAGTTAACTTTTAAAGAGGTAACATCTGAAAATATATTCTTATCTTTTATTGAGTAACTGCCGAGAGTTTCTAATCCCCGGAGTTTATTCATAGATTCTTCAGCCCGGTCCAGATCTTTGCCGGATGAAGGGGAAGCTTCTATCGCGAGATTAATTATCCCTCTCAAAATATTAGCGGATTTTCTTAAGTTAAGATAGGTTATGCTCCGAATCTTCCGCGGGGATTGGGATTTCACCCATTTATATCCTCTATCTTTGGATAAGGGAAGAGTTTGTTTGTTAAAGGTGTCTATACAGGCGCGGATATATTTACTGCCGGGGCTTATAATCAGAAGGTTTTTTATTGTTGTGCAGGATAGATCCAGCCCATAGGCTATGGATATGCTTGTAATTTTATGTTTGTTGTAAGTTTCCTGAGTGAGTTTTATCTTCTTTCCGAATTTATTATAAACTTTGGCTGCGGCTTTTGCGAATTTAGCTTCAGGTTTTATCCGGGTTACTATTACAATGCTTGATAAAGCATTCAGGGCTTCTTTTTTGGAGAAACTTGGTATGTTTACCGGATATACAGCTATTCCAATTTCTTCGCCGAAGAATTTATCCAGTATTAAACCTGATAAAAAGGATGATGTTTCATCTTTGTATTTTAGGTATTCAGAAATCTCTTGTTCCGGTACGCCGCTTTTCTTTAATACTTCCTCAATGTCTATCCTTTTAAGGTTGCGCCATAAGCGGGTTTCTTTTAATTCCTGCCAGTTTTCTTTGATATCTGAGGCCTGGATATAAAAAAGCGCCCCCTGAGGAAGGATTTGGTCAATATCCGGCTGTGCTAACTGGAGTTTGTAGTATATCCCGAAAGCCGCGGCTAACAATGAAATTGCCCCGATTGTGATAATCAATACCTTTTTCATTCCGCTCCTTTCTTTTTGGTATTACAGACAGGGCATTTTAAATTTACCAATTTACCTTGCCTAAAATACAGGTATATAGTTTTTCCTTCAAACCATGTTTTTCTTGGCGATTTGTAGGCCCACTCTTCATCTCCATTGGTTCGAGCCCGTTGAATAACCGGTTTTCCGGTAAGCTTTAGAATTTCTTCTTTTGACAGTCCGTGCGGTATTAGACCCTTTTCAATAAGCTTTTTAAGGTTATAGAAATTATTGGTTTCTTCTATTAGTTCTTTTTCTTTGAGTTTGTTGTCATCTCCTAAAGACTTGAGTGTTTTCAGGGCGTGTATCTGGCCGCATCCTGATAGAAACAGGATAGACAATAGAAAAACAGGTAGTCTATTAGTCAGGATACTCTTCTTGTTCATAACCGGTAATATTTAATCACCCTTTACGGGTTAATGCAAGAGTTATAATTCTCTGAACAAGCTTTTCAAAGGATATTCCCGCTTTCTCGGCGGATTGGCCTAATTCGTCATACCTTGCTAAACAAGGATTGGCATTGGCTTCAATGATATAGACTTTTGAATCCGGTGTTATCCGGATATCAAATCTGGCGTAACACTGCATATTTAGTGCCCGGTATGCCCTTTTGCAGGTATCAATTATCTTTTTATCCGCTCCGTTAGGCAGTCTGCCGGCAAAGACGTTCTTTATTCCCCACTTTTCCCTGTATTCATAATTCCATTTAGCCTTATAGGTAGCTATCCTCGGCTCGTCTTCGGAAAATTCCCCGAATTTCATCTCTCTGAAAGGCAGGGTTTGGATCCTTTTATTTCCTAAAATACTCACATAAATCTCCCTGCCGTCAATATACTCTTCAATGATTACGTCAGAATTCATCTTTTCCTGGATGAAACTTATCCGTTCTAATAGAGACTGCTGGTTGTCGATTACTGAAGCTAAAGATATTCCCCGGGATGCTTCTTCTGCCAAGGGTTTGACTATTAGGGGGAACCTGAGTTTTTTTAACGGCCGGATTTTATAGCCTTTGTAGAATACCTGAAATTTCGGAACCCGTATTCGGTGAAAACTGAGTATTTTTTTGGTTAAGCCTTTATCGTTACAGATAAGCAGGCTGGCGGGATTAGCACCGGTATACCTCACTTTGAGGAGTTCCAACAGCCAGGCTATATTCTTGTCTAAATGTGAACGTTGGCGGAAAACTTCTGTCAGGTTAAAAACTATATCCGGGCGGTTTTTCTCTATTTCTTCCAATAGAGGGGTTATTTTATCATAAAGGCCCAAAAGAGACACTTCATACCCTAAAGACAAAAGGGATTTATGGACATCATCTTCAGCAGCCCAGTCTGTCTCTTTGAACTCTTTCTTGAAATCGTATCCTCTGTTAGTTGAGTAGGGGCTGTCAAAAAGAAGCAGAACCTTTAACTTATTCTTCATTTCCACTTCTTCTTTCTGAATCTCCCGGTATGCAGATAATTCATTATTAAAACGGTTGTATAAATAGATACTTTCATACAGGTATTTGTTTCAGGTTCATTAGCCGTCAAATTTAAATCCTTACAGCGTTCAGAAAGGTTTTTTAATAGATTGTCTATTACATATTTCTTTTCTCCTGTCCATAGAGATACGGAATCAAGGATATTCTTTCTGTACTTCTTTAGTATTTGTACTGCTGGAATAAGGCCTTTATTGACAGATGAGTCTGAGCTGAAAATCTTTTTAAGGTTAGAATCATGGAAATCAGGAAAATATTCCGCCCAGAATTCCCGTTTCTTCTTATAATAATTTTTAATTCTTGTTTTCAGTTTTGAAGCCTGCCAGTACTTTTTCCCTTGAGATATTAAGGGAGGTTTGTTTTTAATTTCTGAAATTACCTTATCAACATAGTTGAGTTTATTGAGAGCTTTCCATCCTTTATATTGGTTCCTCCAGTTTGAATGAGGGTTAAGCCATACCGCGAAAGTTTCGGCAAAATCCTCATCGGGGTGGTACTGGGCGTAGTAGTCTTCTAAATGCCGGACAAAACTCTTACTGTAAGGGCGGAACCTGTAGGTGTCGGTATATTCTTTAGAGAACTTCCCAAATACTTCCTGCCATTTTTTTCTCCGGTAAAGCTTATAAGCGTAGTTTAAAGCATGGCCTGTTTCGTGCCGGAGAAGTTTTAGACACCAGGATTTTGTGCCGCCTTCAACCTCAAGCATAATCTTGTTTTCTAAACGGATGAGCTTAGGATGCGCTAAGAAGAAGGCAATTCCTATAACCGGTTCATTATCCGGAGTTAACCATTCATCGGCTAAGTAACAGGGAGGCTTAAATCCTATTCCCTTTAGGTTAAGTTCGCGGTACAATTCTTCAATGCATTTCTCTATCCAAGTGCCTTTTATACCAATAGGCAGGTCGCAGATCCTTAAGTCGAGGATTTCTTCGTCAGTCAAGTTTGTTAAGTCAGCAGGGCGTTCTGGCATATAGCTATATTCTGAAGATAAAGTCAATGAAGGGGTTATCCGCGTGGCGGGACATCTTTTTGTAACTGTAGCTTATAGCGCAGATATTTACCCCGGTTATTATCAGTAAAGCTGAGATGATAAGCTGCAGCAAGTTTGGGAATAGAGCGATAAGTATACCAAATATAATAAATAAACCTCCGGCTACCATTTCTACCTCCTCTGGTTAGAGTTAATACTTAAACAAATTTTATCACAAAAACAGGAAGGATTAAACAGATTTATTCAGCCCGGCTGGCTTGTCCTTTAATATGAAGCCTAATCCCTAATGCAACAAAAGTGTTACGAACAGAAATGTTGCATTTGGAGTTTTTGTTCTTTTACGAGCATTCCCTTTCAGCCAAGCCTGTTAGCTAAATCAAACATATCTTTTCTGAGGGGTATTTTTATTCGCAAGAGTTTTCCGCTTACCGGATGGCAAAATTTGATGAAATACGCGTGCAGGCAAAGGCGGTTATATTTAACCGGCCAAAGTTTAGCTATGGCGTATTTCCTCTCTCCTATTATAGGATGGCCTATTTGAGCAAGCTGTATGCGTATCTGGTTTGTCCTGCCGGTTTTGGGAGAAATGTTCAGGATGGAATATTTCCGGGAACTTTTTATCGTTTTGAATAGGGTTATAGCGAATTTTTCGGGTTTTCCTTTAGCTTTGACCATTCCCTTAAGAGATCCTTTTCTTTTGTTCATCTGACCCTGCACAAAAGCTATGTATTTTTTTTCTATTTTACGTTCTCTAAACTGCTGGATTACTTTCTCCTGGCTGGGTATATCTTTAGCGTAGACAATAATCCCGGAAGTTTCTTTGTCCAGGCGGTGGCAGGGATATGCCTTTTCTTTTTTTGGAGCAAGGTGAATTCTTAGGCGGCGGGTTAAATTGGTTTTTCCCTTTTTAGGGGAAGGGACGGACAACAACCCGGATTGTTTATTTACAACTATGAGATGCTCGTCTTCAAAGACAATATGAATCATTTATATCTCCAGAAATAATAAATTATTTCTGATAACTTGGCAATAAACTTTTTTGCCTGTTCGTATGTTTTCGCGCCTTCGGTAAGGCAGCAAATAAGCAAAGGTCTTTTGTCAATAAACCCCGTTAGAGAACCGTGCTCTTTTACTTTTCCGGAGGCTTTCTCTGACGGGATGAATATAATCCCGCAGTCATGGACAATGCCTTTTATGGTCCCTGTTTTATGGGCAGTTTCTACGTTTTTGGGAAGGTATCGGCAGATACGGTCTTTTACTTTCTGTTTCAGGAGGTTCGACATCATTTCTTCGGAAGACTTTTTATCTACCATTCTGCCGCGGTATATCTCTTCTAAAATAAAAGCTGTGTCTTTGGCTGAAATGTAGTTTTCAATGCCTTTTTCCCGTGAGGACAAGTCTAAGACATAACGGTTAATTTTAGTGTTTTTAAGGCCTTCTTTTTTAAAGAACCGGTTTAGGTATTTAAACCCCAGCTTTTTTATAAGGATGTTCGCGGCGGTGTTGTCGCTGTCGGATACCATAAGCTGAATGAGCTGTCTCAGGGTGAATTTCTTCCCTTTAGGCATAGCCTTAAGTCTTCCCGATCCTCCGGTTTTATCGGAATTTTTCAAGGTATAGATACTGTTAAGGTTAAGTTTTCCCTTTGCCGCGGCTGAGTATACGGCCGCCATTATAGGAAGTTTAATCAAACTTGCCGCGGGAAAAGGCCTATCAGAATTTATTGATACTATTGTCTTGTTGAGAAAAATGTTTTTCGGGCGAGGATTAGGTCCTTTAATTATAATTCCTGTTTTAAAGGATACTGTTGATGATTTATCTTTTACAAAACGTTCTATGCTTTTATAAGAATTTGCGTACTCAGATGTCTGCAGGCATATCCAAATTAAAGCCGAAGATAGAACTACCGCTGTTAATGTTAAGATTAGGTTCTTACGGGATTTTAAGGGCATAAGGTGAAAGAATAGGCGGATTTGTAAATCAACCGAGTTTGTTAATAAACCTTTCAATGCGGGTTAACCCTTCTTTTATACTGTCTAAAGACGCGGCATAGGAAAGGCGGACATAATTATCGTCTCCAAAAACAGCTCCGGGAACAACAGCTGTTTTCTCCTCATCTAAAAGTATCTCAGAAAAGCTCAACGAGCCGGTAACTGTTTTTTGGCCTAAGCTTCTATTTATACAGGAAGAGATGTTTACAAAACAGTAGAAAGCTCCTTCAGGCATATTTACCGATAGGCCGGATATGGAATTTATTCTCTTTACCATAAAATCCCTGCGTTTTTTAAATTCGCCCTTCATTTTTTGAATCGCGTTCTGCGGCCCGGTTAAAGCCTCTAAAGCCGCGTATTGGGATATAGACGAAGGGTTGGAAGTGGTATGGCTCTGGAGCCTTGATGCCGCGGATATTATTTCTTCCGGCCCTAATGCGTACCCTATTCTCCACCCGGTCATAGCATAGGTTTTTGATACTCCGTTTACTACAATTGTCTTTTCTTTGACTGATTCAGATACAGAGGCTATACTTTCAGAAATATTTCCTGTGTAAGTTAATTTATCGTATATCTCGTCGGATAAGCAGAAGATATTATGTTTTTCGATTATAGCGGCTATTTCTTTCAGTTCTTTAAGGCTGTAAATAGCTCCTGTGGGATTAGATGGGGAATTCAGTATAACCAACCGGGTTTTAGAGGAAACAGCCCTGTCCAAAGATCCCGCGGTTACCTTGAACCCGTCTTTTTCTAAAGTTTTTATAAATACCGGTTTCCCTCCTGAGAGTTTTACCATTTCAGGATAACTAAGCCAATAAGGAGAGGGAATTATAACTTCTTCACCGGGGTTTATCAGAGATAAGATTATCTCCGAAATAGCATATTTTGCTCCCGGAGAGACAATAACCTGGTTTTTGTTATACTTTAATCCTTTATCTTTTTCTGTCCTGTTTATTATAGCTCTTTTCAGGGAATCTATTCCGGAAACCGGCGTGTACTTGGTATATCCTCTATCAATGGCTGATTTAGCCTTTTCTTTTATGTTTTCCGGCGTGTAAAAATCAGGCTCCCCCGCTCCGAAGCCTATGATATCTACCCCTTTTGCTTTCATAGCCTTAGCTTTTGCCGAGATGGATAAGGTTAATGATGGGTTTATATTCTTTACTTTATCTGAAATCATAATATTTTTCCCCTTTTGCTGTTGGAAAAATCATTTATCCAATTATACACTTAAAAAATAAATTCGAATAACCAAGTTACAAGATACCTTGCCTACGCTAAAGCTTCTCTCGGTTTTCCTATGCTCCCCTCGGTTTCGCCGAGAGGCAAGCGGCATGCAGGCAATGCATAAGGTATTTTTAAATAACCAAGATATGTCCTCATACCCTTATACTCTCATACCCTCGTACTCTCATACCCTTACGGGCACAGGCAGGCAAGTTACAAGATATAAACAAAATTCAATAATCATATACCAAACTAAATAATTCTTTCATATTCTTTGGCCATTGTATCTTGGTCATTATTTTCCGCCAGAGGCGGATCAGCCCTTTGGCTGAGGTTATTGTTTCTTGTCTTTTGTATCTTTTTAAAATAATACTTTTATTCCAATCCTTTTCCTGTAATTCTTTTTAGGGCGTTAAGGTATTTTTTTCTGGTCATAGAAACAATCTTTTCCGGAAGGCCCGGCGCCGGATAAATTTTCTCCCAGTCTAAAGAGTTTAAGTAATCCCTTACGTATTGTTTGTCAAAGCTTTTCTGGGGTTTTCCCGGAGAATATTCATCTTTAGGCCAAAATCTTGATGAATCCGGAGTCAGCGCTTCATCAATTAAAATGAGAGAGCTTTCTTTGTTAAGGCCGAACTCAAATTTAGTATCAGCGATAATAATTCCTTTAGTCAGGGCATATTCGGAAGCTTTTTTATAAAGCTTTAAACTTATTGTCCGTATCCTTTCACTTAGTTCATGCCCTAATTTATCTTTCATATATTCAAATCCGACATTCTCGTCATGTCCGGACTCGGCTTTTGTTGCCGGAGTAAAAATTGGCTCTTTAAGCTTTTCCGATTCGGTTAATCCTTCAGGCAGAGTTATCCCGCAGACGGTCTTATCTTTTTGGTATTCTTTCCAAGCTGAGCCTGATATATACCCTCTGACTACACATTCAAAAGGGATAACTTCGCATTTTTCGGTTACCATAAATCTCAAATAGAGGGTATCTTTATATGGTTTCAATTTGTCCGGCAGATTTTTTATATCAGTTGTAATCAGATGATTGGGAATTATTTCTTTTAAAAAAGAAAACCAGAACTTTGATATTTGGGTCAGGATCTTTCCCTTATCCGGAATAGGCGTGGGAAGAATGAAATCAAAAGATGATATCCGGTCAGTAGCTACAATCAGCAGGTTTTTTCCTAAATCGTATAAGTCGCGAACCTTTCCCCTTTTTAACAGGGGGACTTCTTTCAGTTCTGTTTCATAAACCATTTTATTCTCTGGGAAATTCATCCGGCGAAACATAATCTCCTGATTCTGCCTGTAGAGATTTAAGCCTTTTTTCCTGAGCCTTAAACTCTTCAAACAGAACTTCGGGGATAAAATCCAGTTTCAGGTAAATATTTCTTATCCGCTCAATTTTATTCAGGTTTTCGGGTATACGCAAAGTGAACTGCTCAATGTAATTTTCTTTTGTATATTCCTTATTCAGGGTTTTCTTAAACAGAATTTTTAAATCGCTGTATTCGGGGATTAAGCCGGTGGGAGTTTTTAAAGCTTTGGTTTTGTTCTCTGCTCTGAGGTTTATCCATTTAAGCCATATCCTTTTGTCCTCAATATCGTTTAGAAAATTTCCGTGTTTCCCTTTAAGAAAATAGTTTACTGAGAAAATCAGAGGCGGATTCGTTATCTTTTTGCCGAAGGAAAGGTTGGATTTCAGGTATTCCCCTAAAGGTATGGAAAGAAAGTCCATGTTAGACATCGGGTTAAATAGCCTTATTCCTTCTTCTTCCAAAGCGGCGGCGGTTGTTTCCGATTCTAATCCCGCGGCTTTAGTCATAATCCCCTGCTGCCAGGAGAAAGCCTGTTCAACCGGAACCCATGTGTCAGAATCCCTTCCTCCGTAGATAATGCCTTTTATTTCTACGCCCTGGGGATTTTCTATGTTTTTATCAGCATTATCTAAAGTCTTTATCCGAATAGTATAGCGGGCATTTTTATGTGAAGGAGGTATTTCTTTACCTGCCTCGTCGGTTTTTCCCGGATACCATTCTCCAAAGAAATTCTTTCCCTTATGGGGAATCTCCGGCTGTTTGCCTATCCAAAAAGGAGAATTATCCTCAGTTATGAGAATGTTTGAGAATATTATTTCTCCGGGGTTAGATAAAGATTTAAACAGTAAGGAATCATCTTTAGGGTTTACTCCCTTTATAATTCCGAATATCCCTCTTTCAACATTTGCCGCAAAAACTCTGTTTTGGTTTACGCGGAGATAAGCTATGTCATCGCCTACAATGGATTCTCCTTCTATCATAGCGGTGGAAGTCTTGCCGCACATACTGGGGAAAGCCCCGCAGAAATAATTCTTTTTAGCATTTTCTCCTTGGACTCCCATAATAAACATATGCTCAGCTAACCATCCCTGCCGGGCAGCTTTTCTTATTGCCAGGCGGAGGGCGGGCTTTTTCATTCCTAAGGTGTTTCCGGCATATTGAGTGTTTGTGCTGTAAACGGTGTTTTCCTTTAAATCAATATATACTCTTCTCCTATCTATTTCTTCGCTGACGTAATTTTTTAGTTTTCCGGCAGTGTGGATGAATTTGAAGAAATCCGAAGGCTTTTTATGTTTGAACTCCTCATATCCCGGACGGTAAAGGATATCTTCCGAATGGGCTATATAAAAAGAATCGGTTATCTGCACAGCCAAAATTGAGAAATCAGAATTCAGGGGCCCTAAGCAGGAAAAAGCCACAACCATTTCCTTATCTCTCATTGATTCTCTAAAGAATCCTTCTATCTCCTTTAATCCTTCGTTCTTATCAATGCTGTTCAAATATTTTCCTAAATCCTCGTCCTTAGGAACAAGGTATTTAGTCGCCTGTTTATCCCTTGCCTGGTCAAAATACCCGTCAAAATGGGCGGTATGGCCGGATAAATTTAAGGGGATTTCTTCATTAAGCGCTAATGCCCGTTTTCTGATGTATTCCGTATCTTTTTCAGAGTTATCGGAGACAAACACGGATTTAGGTTCGCAGAGCTTGATAAACCGGTCAATTAAATCAAACAAGGCAGGGTTATCCAGAGCGGATATCTTTCTGAAACTTTCAGAAGAGAGTTCTTTCTCTAAGTTTTTGTAAGGGGTATTTAACATCTTACTTCTTTTTTAAAGGCGGTCTTAAAGGTAGGTTAATTTATCATAAGATTATATTCTTTGCAAGAGTTTATTGGCTTTAGTTGGTTTTAGCTTTGAATTTAGGGAAGGATTATATCATACCGAGATTGATTCTTAGCCGGAGAGATATTTGAGAAAATTATAAAGCTTATAACTATAATTAAGTATTGTGTTCCCGGAATTATGAATTATGGGAATCTTTAAAGGCATTATGCAGATTATTGTTGATTTGTTCGTTGCTAAAATTGAAGTGTTTAAAATATCTATCATCAAATTTCATAGCTTTATCTCAATATGCTTGTTTTCCGGTATTCCCTTTACAAAGGAATTTCTTTTTTTTCTTTTGTTAAAATCGCTCTTGTCCATATTTACGGTATTTATTTTTCTGTCTATTTCTTTTTGCAGGCTGTTCAGCTCTTTTTGAAGGGCTATGATTTTATGGCTTCCTATGACTAATAAATCGATGTCGCTGTGAGCACTTAGTTTATCTTCCGCATAAGACCCATAGATGTAAACCTTTTTGATGCCTTTAACCTTTTTGAGCAAATCCGTTAATCTCTTTTCAAGTCCTAATGCTTTTAAAACAATCTTCTAGTATCCATTGTACAAGGGGTATTTTCTATTGATGGAATACAGCTTGAGGTTCCCTCTTGATTCGCTTTTTAGAAGGCCTTCTTTTTCTATCTCTTTGAGCTTCTTAACAAGAGTCCTCTTATCTAAGCCTAACTTTTCAGAGAGCTCATTTACATAAAGAGACGAATCAGGATTAATAAAAAAATAATCTAATACCTTGCCGGTCACCTTGGATTTTAGCGAAATCATTTTACCTCCTTTTACACCGATAAGTGTAATATTTTACACCTTTATTGGCAAGTAATTTGGTAAAAGCGGCAAAAGCCTTTCCTCTTTTTCTTCGGTATCCTCCAATTAAACACTCCAGAGAACGATTTAGTTTGTTTATATAACGAGGTATGTTCGGTAGGACTATCCGTATTTGTCTTTTTATGAATATGAAGCTATTTTATCCAAGGTAATGGGGGTATATCAATATTAAAGACAGCTGTTTCCTTTTCTCTATCCTTTTTCTCCCTTTATTTCTCTTAACTATGTTGTGCATTATTCGTCCAATTAGGTCTCCCTTCATCCCCAGTATTATTTCCTTTTACAGCAATAGGATATGTTCCTGGTCCTCCTGTCAAATATGTATACAAACAACCTGTAGTAACGGACTGAGAATAAAAATAAATTCTACCTGTTTTGCCTGTCTGGATTATCGCCTGATTGGGGTCAAGTTGTACCACTGTTATTTTGGGTTTGATGTATTGATTCTTCTTCATACTCGAATTATACTCTCTCTCTCTCTCTCTGGTCAAGGGCTTTTTAATCTTTCTTGCTAAAAGATTGTAATTATAAGTGCGAAAGCTAAGGGGTAAAAAAATGTTCCATAGCTCTCAAAATCTGTTATTTTGTAAAGAGATGAAACCAACAAAAAACAGGAGGGCATATGGAACAATCAAATTGTATCATTGAAAGGAGTAAATATAAGCACTTAACGGAAAAAGAAAGATATAAGATAGAAGGATATTTAGAAAGTAAACTGTTGGTAAAAGAGAACAAATATCAAGACTTCTTTGAGAACAAGTTCAAAAGTATAACTTTTGATAATGGAGGAGAATTTTTAGATTGGGAAGCGATTGAAAAGAGCCGGTTGAGAAGCCAAAAGCGTACATTGGTATATTTCGCGCGTCCTTACAGTTCTTGGAAACGGGGCACAAATGAGAGTCAAAACAGAATGATAAGGCGATTTATCCCTAAGGGTACGGATATATCGAAAATATCGGATAAAGAGATCAAGAAAATAGAGAAATGGATGAATAATTATCCCCGTAAAATACTGGGATATAGGACAGCAAACGATTTGGTTTTAGAGATTACAAAAAACAGATCAGAGGTTTTGAGTTGAATGTTTTCGCAATATGAGTTACAATCCACCGCCGCTAAAAAACTACCTACTAAAACTTGACACAAACTTTTTTAAAACAGCTCTTGGCAGATTTATGTAATTATGTTATTTTATATAAAAGGGCTATATTTCACCTCATAGGTGGAATATGGTTTATACCCCAACCTAATTTTTAGACGGGAGGTGTAAAATGCGCAGGATTGGTATTTTTGTAAGTATGATTGGACTCTTGGGGATAACTTTCTGCTTTGCTGAGGAAGAAACGATCACTATTACCACCTATTATCCTTCGCCTTTTGGGGTGTATAAATGTCTAAGGTTGGCTCCTTATTCTAATTGCGGTAAGAATCCCGGGCCCTGCGGAGATTGTGATAATAATAGCAAGGGAACAATGTGTTATAATGGAGACGAGGGTTTACTTTACATTTGTAATGACCCGGAGGGCTGGCAGATTGCTTCGGGATTATGGGAGAAGGCGGACCCGAAGGGAACTCCTGATGATAGTGACGATGTAATTTATCCCCGGATTTCGGATTGGGGAGTGGGTATTGGGACGGACGATCCTGATTCATATGCAAAATTAACAATAGAGGGCAGTATAGATAATAATATAGCCAACCTTTTTTGGCGGTCAAAAGAGGCCGATTGTAACGCTGTTGGTTTTCTCGGAGTCGGAAGAGGGTCCGATTATGGAACTGTTGATGATAATGTCTTAATCGGGGCAGTTGGTGCCTCCTATACTAATCTGATTTTCAGAACAGATGACAAAAGCCGGATGATGATAACCAATGACGGCAACGTCGGCATCGGGATGACGAATCCTGGCAGCTATGATGGTGAACAGGCAAGACTGGATGTAGGCACCAATTCTAGTGAAGGCTATACAGCAGTTGATGATGTCTGGCTTAAGAACCCCAAATTCGGCTCTGCTCGATGGGCAAGTAAAGGCGGCGGTGGAAGTTTGGTTTGTACTACACAAAAAACTGCTTGTTCTAATAAAAGTTCCTGTTCTTCATATGATACTCAGGGTTATATTTCTGCAAGTTGCCCTGCTGATTATATATTAACAGGAGGTGCTTGCTATATGAACAATGGAGAAGATGGCTCTTGGGCTGTAGAAGACAGCTGGATTTCAGGCAATACTTACTATTGTGGTATAGGTTGGCCGGCGGGGAAAAATAAACTTATTGCAGGATGGGCACAGGCAAGATGTTGCAAAATTCAATAAGGAAAAGGTGAGGAAACAGAAAAGGTATCAGATAAATGGGGTTAGCTACTTTTTTTATCGTGATATATGATGAAATATAAAATAACTTATGTATCACATCATTGTACCACAATTACAGCATATGTAAGATGCTGTAAAATTCAGTAGCCAAATCAGAAAAAACAAAGGGGTAAATCTCAATAATCAACAATCACCTACGAGGAGTTTCTTGGGCCACCTTGTAGGTATCCGCCATTCTTTTGACGCAACAGTCATAGTCATAGTCATAGTTTTTTTACGATGACGTTTAATTCCGGGAACACACACTTAATTATTGAATGAAAAAAGGATTCTGATAAAATGAGTGCATGCCAAGAGCAGCACGAATGATCTTACCAAACATACCTTGCCATATAAACAAACTAAATCGTTCTCTGGAGTGTTTAATTGGAGAATACCGAAGGAAAAAAGGAAAGGTTTTTGTTCTCTTAAAAAAGTAAGAAACCTATTTTATACCATATAAAACAACTGCGTCAGCCCGTTTTTACAACTCACCAGTTGTGTGTTCATTCCGGTAAATCCGCATCCGCGGTAACCCAATCTCTCAACTATCTTAAAAAAGAAGGGATTATCATTAAGGTATACCAGGGCATCTGGGCGGAAAAAGATAACGAGAAACTAAGCGCTTATTCTATGATTCAATATCTTCTTACTCTGCACCGTTTGTACGTTTCTTTTATAAGCGCTTTGCACTTGCATGGGATTATTGAGCAGATTCCTCAAGTGGTAACCCTAGCTTCAACGGCTCACACAAAAATCATAGATACCGCACTGGGAGCCTTCTCTATTCATAAAATAGACTCCTTATTTTTTGACGGATTCGGGTGGTATATATAAAGATAATGGGGATTTTCTGATTGCCGAACCGGAGAAAGCGCTTATTGACAGCCTTTATCTTTCGACCCGCAGAAAAAAAACAATTCGGGTCCTTTCCCTGAGCTCTATTTTGGCAGTATGTTCAGTTTTAAAAAGCGAAACAATAGATAAACAAAATCCCCGAATATAGGATTCGGGTATCTATCCTGAAAAAATTAGAAATCAATGAACTACCTCGCAACAAGCTGCGAGGTATCAAAAACTTTTCCAAAAAAGGAAACGCAGCAAGCTGCGGGGAATTAAACCCTAGATCCTTCGACTCCCTTCGGCCGCTCAGGATCAATTCGGCTATAGACTTTTTCTTCGAAAAA
>Ga0164318_10002595_pt1 | contig 16860 bp, 13 predicted proteins | sample GuaBasSedimGuay9_FD_113734 | JGI IMG/M metagenome (GOLD analysis project Ga0164318, IMG submission 113734) | Subseafloor sediment microbial communities from Guaymas Basin, Gulf of California, Mexico - Guay9, Core 4571-4, 0-3 cm | ecosystem: Environmental > Aquatic > Marine > Hydrothermal vents...
GGGATTTCTGGTCTGAGTGTCACCGCGCCTTTCAAAGAAGATATTTTGGAATATCTTGATGAAATTGACGAAGCTGCTTTGAAAATCGGTGCGGTTAATACCATAAAGTACGACGGGAAAAGGACGGCAGGTATCAACACGGACTGGATTGGTGCAATCAGAGCCCTGGAAAGAAGAACAGGTCTGGAAGGTAAGGGATGCATGGTTGTGGGGGCGGGCGGTACAGCACGGGCGCTGGTTTATGGATTAAAGAAAAGGCAAGCCCGAGTCGTGATTATTAATAGGACACTTAGTCGAGCAAAAGAGCTGGCCGGCGAATTCAATGTTGATTTCGGGGCCCTAAAAGATATAAGAAAATTTAGCGTCGATGTCCTCGTTAATACCACAACGGTGGGGATGGAACCTGATCATGACATGAGTCTGGTTCCGGCGGACTATCTGCAAAATATTTCTGTTGTTATGGATGTCATTTACAAACCACGAATGACCAAACTTTTGATTGATGCTCAGGCCGCGGGCTGCAAAGTTGTCGAGGGTCTGGAGATGCTTTTGGAACAGGGAATTGCTCAGTTTGAATGGTGGACCGGGAAAAAGGCCCCGCGAGATAAAATGGCCAGGGCAATCGGGTTAACATATGAAGAAAAATAATGGTCAAATGTCACGAATTGTGAACAAGGCAAGCAATCAGAAAGTAACTGTTACGATTCCAGGATCAAAAAGTGTTACCCACAGGGCTCTTATTATTGCTGGTCTGGCTAAGGGCGAAAGCTTGATTTTAAATCCTCTGGATAGCGAAGATACGCGTATTACTGCCCAGGCGCTAAGAGACATGGGAATCGAAATACCAATGGTCTCAAAGAAAATGAAAATCAGGGGAAGCGACGGCAGAGTTTTTCCGGAGAGCGAAGAAATATATCTTAAAGATTCGGGAACCTCAATGAGGTTTTTTACTGCTATTGCGACACTGGGCAGTGGAGAGTTCTATCTGACAGGGTCCGAAAGATTGCAGCAGCGTCCTGTGGGGCACCTAGTTGAAGCTCTAAAAACTTTGGGAGCTGATATTCGATGTAGAGACGGAATTTATCCCCCTGTTGTTGTAAAGGCGCGCGGGTTAAGGGGTGGGGAAGTAGTGGTCAATGTAAAAGAAAGCAGCCAGTATTTATCGGCTCTTCTTCTCATTCTTCCTTATGCGGAGAAAAAAAGCACTATCCATCTTGCGACTCCTTTGGCATCCAAGCCATACGTGGATATTACCATTGACATGATGAGAAAATTCGATGCGGAAGTAGAGTGGTTGAACAACAGAACCATAGAAGTGAGCAATTTATCCAGATATGCCGGCAGAAAATATAATGTTGAGGGAGACTGTTCATCTGCTGCATACTTTTGGGCAGCGGCGGCCATACTTGGAGCGGAGGTTACAACGGTTAATGTAACGTCGGATACCAGGCAGGGTGATTTTGGGCTACTTGATATCTTGGAAGATATGGGGTGCAGGGTTATCAAGAGAGATAATTCTGTTGTGGTTACCGGTGGTGAGCTCAGGGGGATTGATGTAGATATGAATTTACTTCCTGATCAGGTTCCTACTCTGGCTATCGTTGCATCCTTTGCGGAAGGAACAACCAGCATTAGAAATGTTGCCCACTTAAGGATAAAAGAAAGTGATAGGCTGAGTGCCGTTGCCAGTGAATTGAAAAAGACGGGAATAAAAGTCGAAGAAAAAGATGATGGTCTGGTAATCTACGGGGGGCAACCTTCCGGGGCCGAGATTGAGACGTATAATGACCACAGGATTGCCATGGCGTTTGCAGTAATGGGACTGAAAACAGGGAACATGAAAATTCTAAATCCTTCTTGCGTAAGAAAGTCATTTCCTAATTTCTGGGATCTGATAGAAAATTTTTACAGTTAACATCCAACTTTGTGCTATCCATCACAAATGATCCCGAGCTGTGAAAACATTTTTGTATGCCTATTTCTTTCACCGGTGGTACCTGTAAGGACTGAAATGTGTGTTGGTTGATCGTGCTTTTTTTTGCAATATTTGTGGCTATTATTTTTTCTAATTTGGTTTCATTTTGACTTTTTTGCGTCGGGAATATAGGGGTGGATTTGAAATTTAGTTAATTGCACTTTTAGAATGTTAACGTATTATGTAAACATTTAATTGTTTGGAAGCATTTATTTTGAAGGAAAGAAAAATATTTTAAACTAGAGTGAAAACAATAAAAATACTTGACAAATTCCTTTTCGTAAGCTATTTGCAATACTGCTAAATGGTCTGTTAGTTTTAGTGTCCCTCAAGTTGTCAGCTACCATCCTGCTGATCGGGCGTAATGGATAGTATTCTAAGTGAGCATTTCGGATAGGCAGAAGTAAAATCACACATGATGGATGGGTAAAACATCTTCAGGAGCGAATTTTTGGGAAAGACTTTGTGAAAAAGTTATCGAAGTGCTTGACAAAGTCTATTGTTTTGGTTTATTAAGGTTTTGAAATTTTGGAGGGGTGGGGCGAGTTATTGCCTGATATTGTAAAGAACGCTGATGCGCTTATGTTAGTATGCCCCTTAAGACGAAAGGAGGTGGGACCGGAAGCGGAATTCATATCGTAGCATCCTTGTGATAATTTTATTTCGGAGTAAAAAACGTGATCTTAGGAGGTAGAGATTATGCCAAGTTATGTAATCTACGAAAAGTGCGACGGTTGTAAGGGGCAGGATAAAACTGCATGCATGTACATTTGCCCTAATGACCTAATGGTATTGGATAAAGAAGCTATGAAGGCTTACAACCGTGAGCCGGAGTACTGCTGGGAATGTTATAACTGTGTGAAAATTTGCCCACAACAGGCTATCGACGTACGCGGTTATGCTGACTTTGTTCCAATGGGAGCAAGCGTTATTCCTTTGAGGGGATCCGAAGATATTATGTGGACAATCAAATTCAGGAACGGAATGGTAAAGAGATTTAAGTTCCCCATCCGTACAACTCCTGAAGGAACAGCAGATCCATGGGCAATCATGGGTTCTAAGAAAGATGACTTTGATGGCGAATATCTCTATTCAGAGCCCGAGTCCTTGCTTCTCGATGAACTTCCCAGCAAGTAGTAACTATTTTTAGGAGGTGCTAGATATGGAACAGTTTGAAACCGTCGAAATGAGTACCGATCTTTTGATAATCGGTGGTGGTATGTCTGCCTGTGGTGCTGCTGTTGAGGCAGTTCATTGGGCAAAAGACAGAAATATTAAAGTATTGCTGGTAGATAAAGCTGCCATGGACCGTAGTGGTGCTGTGGCCATGGGTCTTTCCGCTATCAACACCTACCTTGGTGTAGGTAAAGAAGGTGGAAACAGCCCTGAGGAATTTGTTGATTACGTAGTAAACGACCAGATGGGTGTAATCCGTCAGGACCTGGTATATGACATTGGTCGTCACGTTGACTCTTCGGTACACCTCTTTGAAAAATGGGGTCTCCCGATCTGGAAAGATGAAGAAGGCAACTACGTTCATGAAGGTCGCTGGCAGATCATGATCAACGGTGAGTCCTATAAGTTCATCGTGGCTGAAGCTGCCAAGAACGCTCTGGGTATGGACAACATCCTTGAGAGAGTTTTCATCGTAAAACTGTTGATGGATGAAAAAAGACCCAACACGATAGCAGGTGCTGTTGGATTCAGTGTACGTGAAAACCAATTTTATGTTATCAAGGCCAAGGCAATCATTATGTGCTGTGGTGGAGCTGTTCATATCTTCAGACCAAGGTCTGTTGGTGAAGGTATGGGAAGAACCTGGTATCCGCCATGGAATGCTGGTTCCAACTATGCAATGATTGCTCAGGTTGGTGGCAAGCTCACCCAGATGGAAAGCCGGTTCATTCCGACTCGATTCAAGGATGGTTACGGTCCTGTTGGTGCATGGTTTTTGCTCTTCAAATCAAGAGCAACCAACGCATTCGGTGAAAACTACATTGAAACCCGTGTTGAAGAAATCAAACCTTGGGAACCTTATGCAAGCCATAAGCCTGTACCAACTCCATTGAGAAACCATCAGATGATTCTCGAGATGGTAGAAGGTAAGGGACCTGTGTACATGAGAACCGAGGAAGCTATTGCTAACCTGGCTGCTGAGTACAAAGATGATCCCAAGATGTTCAAGAAAAAGCTAAAAGAGCTGGAATCTGAGGCATGGGAAGACTTCTTAGACATGACCATCAGTCAGGCTCTGCTCTGGGCTGCTACTAACATTCAGCCAGAGAAACAGTCCTCAGAAATTCAGGCATCTGAGCCTTACTTCATCGGTTCTCACGCATCCTGCTCTGGTGCATGGTGCAGTGGACCTGCTGACATTGCTCCCGATGAATACAAGTGGGGTTATGATGGCGATAAGTCAGTAACCTATAATCGTATGACCACAGTCAATGGTCTGTTTGCAGCTGGTGACGGATGTGGTGGAAACGCCCATAAATTCTCCTCAGGTTCCCATACCGAGGGAAGAATTGCTGCTAAAGCAGCCATTAAGTACATCCTGAACCACAACGAAGAACCAGCCATTGATATGTCCAAGGCTGATGAATGGAAGGCAGAAATCTATAAGCCTTTGAAGACATACGAAGAAGGCAAGAGTCTGACGGTTACTGACGACATTAACCCGAACTACATCCTGCCCAAGATGTTCTTGTTCCGCTTGAACAAGATCATGGACGAGTACGTAGGTGGTACTTCCTACTGGTTCGCAACCAATGAAAAAATGCTCGAAAAAGGTCTTGAGTATCTTGAGATGCTGAAAGAAGACTCTGAAAAACTTGGAGCAAGAGATCTGCACGAGCTGATGAGAGCATGGGAAAACTACCATCGTCTCTGGACAGCGGAAGCTCATCTGAGACACGTACTCTATCGCCAGGAAACCCGTTATCCGGGCTACCTCTACAGAAGTGACTATAAAGGCCTTGATGAAGAGAACTGGCTGGCATTCACCATTTCCAGATACAATCCTGAGACTGGAGAATGGGAAATGTCCAAGGTTCCTGTAATTGATATCTTTGGTGTAATTGGCAAGAAGTAACATGATTAAATCCCCGGGTGTTCTTCACCCGGGGTTATTTTAATCATTACGTAGGCTTTGAAACCAGTACTCGATGATGAATGAATAAAGCAGCCGTATGTGGCTGCTTTCGGTTCCTTCGTTGAGTCAGGAATCTTCCTAATGACTTTAACTACCACGGGGGAAAAGTATGGCAGAAGAGAAAAAGATGCCTTCTGGTACTAACAGCGTATTGGTGGTTGGAGGAGGAATGAGTGGGTTAAGCGCTGCTGTTGAAGCGGCGGAAGTGGGGTACGAGGTATTTATAGTTGAGAAAAACCCATACCTTGGTGGACGTGTTGCCCAGATGAACAAGTATTTCCCCAAGCTTTGTCCTCCTTATTGTGGATTGGAAATTAACTTTCGAAGAATCAAGGATAACAACAGGATAAGATTCTTTACCTGTGCTGAAGTAGAAAATGTGAGCGGCCAAAGGGGAGATTATGACGTGACCATTCGTTTGAATCCGCGTTATGTGAATGAAAACTGTACTTCCTGTGGTGAGTGTGTAAAGGTTTGCCCTGTGGAACGGGACAACGATTTTAATTTTGGAATGGATAAGTCCAAAGCTATTTATCTCCCCCATGAACTTTCTTTCCCCATGCGCTATGCAATCGATATGGATGCATGTCTGGGGGAAGAATGCGGCAAATGCGTGGCCGCCTGTAAATATGATGCTATTGAGCTGGGTATGACATCCAGCACCTTCAATTTAAAAGTTGCCTCCATTATTTGGGCTACTGGTTGGGAACCTTATGACGCAAGTAAGATTGACAATCTGGGTTTTGGTCAATATCCCAACATAATGACGAACATGATGATGGAAAGGTTGGCCTCTGTAAATGGTCCAACTCAGGGAAAGATCCTGCGCCCTTCTGATCAAAAAGAGATAAACAGCATTGCTTTTGTGCAATGTGCAGGTTCCCGGGATGAAAATCATCTGCCTTACTGTTCGTACATCTGCTGCATGGCTTCATTGAAGCAGGCAACATATGTACGAGAACAGTATCCGGATGCGAACATTTACATCTTCTATATTGATCTCAGAGCACCTGGTCGATACGAGAAGTTTCTCAAAAATGTGGAAGCGGATGACAAAGTTACGTTTATCAAGGGCAAAGTTGCGAAAGTGACCGAAGACCCTGAAACCGGGAACATAACAGTTGAAGCAGAAGATGCTGTGTCTGGTCGCAAAATCCAGAAAACTGTAGAGATGGTGGTGTTAGCCACAGGAATGGTCCCATCTGCTGCTAATATAACGTTACCCGAAGAACTGAAAGTCGACGAGAACGGCTTCATAGTAGATGGTTTAAAAGACGGTGGTATGTTTGCTGTGGGTTGTGCCAAGAAGCCTGTGGACGTGGTATCGTGTGTGGAAGATTCGACCGGAGCAGCGCTCAAGGCCATTCAAACCATGGTGAGGAGGTAACTTCTATGGAAAAGAAGATAGGAGTTTATATCTGTACAGGGTGTGGGATCGGGGAGTCTCTCGATATAGATAAATTATCGGAGATAGCCACCGGCGAATACAATGTGCCGTTGTGTAAAACACATCCTTTCTTGTGCGGAAAAGAAGGAATACAAGTAATCAAGGATGACATAGAAAAAGAAGGGGTTAACGCAGTCGTAATCATGGGCTGTTCCCCCAGAGTTAACTATGACGTTTTTAAATTTCCGAACGTTGTAGTTGAAAGAGGCAACATCAGGGAACAGGTGGTGTGGAGCCATCCAGCCAATGATGAAGACACCCAGATGATGGCTGAAGATTACACCAGGATGACAATAGTAAAAACAGAAAAGTGTGAACTGCCTGAACCCCATAAAGAAGATATCAGCAAGGACATACTTGTCATTGGTGGCGGTATAAGCGGTATCACGGCAGCGCTGGAAGCGGCAAATGCCGGCTACAAGGTTGTGCTGGTTGAGAAGGAAAAAGAACTGGGAGGTTTCGCTGCAAAATGCTTCAAGCAGCTTCCTACCAAAGATCCTTATCAGGAACTTGAAGAACCTATTATCGCTACTAAGATAAACGAAGTAAAAGCCAATGACAACGTAAAGATTTATACCGGTGCTACTGTTGAAAAAATTGAAGGTGCACCGGGGCTTTTTGACGTCACCATTAAATCCAATGGTAGTAGCAGTACGGAAAAGATAGGTGCAATTGTTCTGGCTACCGGTTGGAAACCTTACGACGCCTCAAAGCTTGAAAAGCTTGGCTACGGTTCTCCAAACGTAATAACCAACGTAGAAATGGAAGAACTTGCTGCCAAGGGAAAGATTGTAAGGCCTTCCGATGGCAAGGAAGTGAAAAGTATAGCTTTTATCCAGTGTGCGGGGCAGAGGGACGAAGAACATTTGCCGTATTGTTCGGGTGTTTGCTGTCTTGTTAGTTTGAAGCAGGCAAAGTACCTGCGCGCTCAGGACCCTGATGCCAAGGCCTTCATCTTTTACAAAGACATGAGGACACTCGGATTATACGAAAACTTCTATAAGACGTGCCAGGATGATGAAGGAATTTTTCTCACCAAGGGCGAAGTCGTAAGTGTAAATGCGGATGAAGGTGGTGCGACAGTTGTTGTTGAAGACACCCTAATTGGTGAAAAAATTGAAGTCAACGTAGATCTGGTTGTCCTTGCGACAGGTATGGTTCCGAGTACCAAAGACGAAGCAATTTTGAATCTGGAATACAGGCAAGGTCCCGGGCTTCCCGAACTGGAACTTTTCTATGGATATGCCGATTCGAACTTCATTTGTTTCCCCTATGAAACCAGAAGAACGGGAATCTATGCCGCTGGTGCTGTAAGGCAGCCTCTAAATATTGCCGCGTGCATGGAAGATGCCACGGGAGCTGCTCTTAAAGCTATCCAGTGTGTGGAAATGACATCAAGGGGAGAAGCGGTTCATCCGAGAGCGGGAGATATTTCCTTTGCGGACTTTTTCATGCAAAGATGTACTCAGTGTAAGCGCTGTACGGAAGAATGTCCGTTCGGTGCCATAAATGAGGATGAGCAGGCAAACCCACTGTACAATCCAACGAGATGTAGGCGTTGTGCAGTGTGTATGGGAGCATGTCCGGAGAGGATTATATCCTTTAAAAATTACTCGGTAGACATGATCGGAAGCATGATAAAGGCAATTGAGGTTCCGGACGAATACGAGGAAAAACCGAGAATTCTTGTCCTGGCATGCGAAAATGATGCTTATCCGGCTATCGACATGGCTGGTATAAACAGGATGGAATACAGTGCCTATGTCAGGGTGATACCGCTTAGGTGCTTGGGGTCTACAAATATTATTTGGATTGCGGATGCGCTGTCCAAGGGAATAGATGGAATTTTGCTCTTGGGTTGCAAATACGGCGATGATTATCAGTGCCACTTCATCAAAGGAAGTGAACTGGCAAACTACCGTATGGAAAAGGTGCAGGAGACCCTGGATCGTCTTGTTTTGGAATCCGAGCGTGTACGTCTCCTTGAAATCGCAATCACAGATTACGATAAGATCCCGGGTATTATCAATGAGTTCCTCGAAAAGATCGAAGAACTAGGACCCAATCCTTATAAAGGCTTCTAGGGGGTGAAAAAATGGCAAAGGGCTATGTGGTTGAACCGGACGTTGGTTTCGTAAGGGAACTTCAGGAGCTTGGAGGCGATACGCTAAAGAAGTGCTATCAGTGTGCAACCTGTTCGGTTGTTTGCCCTATATCTCCTGAAAACAAACCATTCCCTCGAAAAGAGATGATATGGGCCCAGTGGGGCTTGAAAGATAAACTGATTTGTAACCCCGACATATGGTTATGTCACAACTGTAATGACTGTTCAGCGTATTGCCCCAGGGGAGCTAAGCCTGGAGAAGTGCTGGCTGCAGCAAGGAATTATAGTTTCCAGTATTACGCCTGGCCGAAATTCCTGGGGAAAGCACTTGCAAATAAGAAATCTCTGCCGTGGCTGTTTGCAGTTCCGGCGGCTATTTTTCTTTTCCTCATTTTCCTCGGATACGGGAAGACAGGTGCAGAACCGGGTAAGATAGTTTTTTCGAAATTTCTGCCCGTTCTCTACATAGACGCGGTGTTCATCCCAACGGCTTTGTTTGCGATTATCGCATTCGCACTAGGGCTTAAGAGGTTCCTCACCGACATGAATGGTGGAACAATGCCTCCAGTGGGTGCGATGGTCAAAAGCTTGAAGAACGTTTTGCCGGTGATTCTAAGGCATGACAAGTTTAAGGAATGTACTGAGAACAAAAATAGATACTGGGGACACCTCGGGATTTTATACGGTTTTCTTGGACTTCTCATTGTAACAGGCCTTGTATTTGTTATGATGGATGTGTTCCACATGGAGGATCCGTTTTCACTGATCAACCCGGTCAAGATTTTGGCCAACTTAAGTGCATTGGCACTTATCGGTGGTCTGGTAGTGGTGCTTTATAACAGGTGGAAAACCCGGGAAACCTCTGGTCTTGGAACGTATTATGACTGGCTCTTTTTACTGGTACTCCTCGGAGTGGCTTTAACCGGTATTTTCGCCGAACTAATGCGGCTTGCAGGTATCGGGGCACTTGCCTATCTGTGCTATTACCTGCACCTTATTTGTGTTTTCTTCCTGTTTGCGTACGCTCCATTTTCAAAGTTTGCTCACCTGGCATACAGAACAACGGCCATGGCATATGCTGATTACATTGGCCGGGAGTTGCCAGTTGAGGAAAGCGAAGTAGAGGAGAAATCCAGCGAGGAAGAAAGCAGCAAAGAATAAATCGACAAATGGTCAGCAATGTTTGGAAACTCCAGGTAACCCCCTGGAGTTTCTTTATTTGTAGTTATATTTGAGAAACTTATTTTGGCTCTGGAGTACAAAACATATGAACCCGACAAAGGATGAAGTAAGAGACTATTTCATTGCAGTTTTGAATGAAGAAGATGATTCCCTGGAGATGGAACCACATTGTGGCAGGTGTGACGCTCATTTAAACGAGGATTATTATTGCGAGAACTGCAGACGTAATTGCCTGTGTCTTGACATTTATTGTAAAACCGAGGTGGCTTACAATAAGGTGACCAGGCTTTTGAGTGAGCAGGAACAATTCAAGAAGTTTCGTGCGTTTAAAGGTTTAAAAGAATAACGCGGCTTGGGTTTTGGCACATTTTGGCGGAGAGCGCTGGCTACGTTTCACGTGGAATACAACGTGAAATAGAGATAATTATGCTTTCTTGTCCTGCTTCTTGCGCAAAATATAATATTGGAAAGGTATAATAATGGACAGACCGGACAGATTTGGAAGGGTACAGCCTAGAAAGGGACTTATACTATCGGAAGAAAGTACTTTTAATTTTGATTGTCGGCCTGGCATAGCCTGTTTTACCAAGTGTTGCAGGAGAGTTAACATTTTTCTTACTCCCCTCGATATAGTGAGGTTAAAAAATCGCCTTGGAATTTCTTCGGACGAGTTCCTCAAGAAATACACAACCACAATCATGAGCGAAAGCTCTGGCTTGCCAGTGGTTGTACTTAAGCTTTCCGAGGATGGGGAACAGAGGTGTCCTTTTGTAACCGAGGAAGGGTGCTCGGTATATGAAGACAGACCTTGGCCGTGCCGCATGTATCCTCTGGATAAGCATGAGGGATCCAGAACTTTCTACTACTTTATTGATAATCCGGAGTGCCTGGGCTTTAAAGAGGATAGAAAGTGGACGGTTAAGGAATGGGAGGAGGACCAGGGCATCTATGAATACACGGAATACGATTATCTGTTATTTGATATCTTGGCGGTTGAAAAATGCCTGGATGAAAAGATAGACAACGAAAAGATTATCGATATGTATTATATGGCGTGTTACGATATAGATCGTTTCAAGAGATTTGTTTTTGGTAGCCGTTTCCTGGATATCTTTGATATACCTGATGAAACCGTTGAAAAAATTAAGACGGACGATAGGGAATTACTCAAGCTAGCACTAAAATGGTTGAAATTTGGTATGGTTGGTGGTAAGTCGCTCAAAATCAAAGAAGAAGTCCTGGAAGCAGCGAGAAAGAAGCAGGAATCAGAAGAAAAAGAGAAAGTGAAGGAAAGTTAGCTGTGGAGTCAAAAGTTCATCAACAACAGGAAGAGCGCGAAAACATGGTTCCTCTGGACGGACCTTTCACATTCGCGTGTAACCCATCCGTGCCCTGTTTCAAAGAGTGCTGCAGGGATCTTGATCTTATACTCACGCCCTACGATATACTTAGATTGAGGCAAAATTTGGGACTTTCGTCGGACGCTTTCGTTGAAAAGTACGTAGTGTGGGATTTTTCTCACGACATGGGGTTTCCCACTGCAAAGCTAAAGATGTCAGATGACGAAAAGAAACTCTGTCCTTTTCTGGGAGAAGCGGGGTGTGAGGTATACGAGGACAGACCCAGCGCCTGCAGAATTTATCCTCTTGCCCGCGCTACTCAGAAACATGCAAGATTTGAGAGAACCACGGACGCGTATTTCCTGGTGAGAGAAAGTCATTGTAGGGGTTTTGAGCAGGGAAAGGAATGGACCATAGAGGAATGGATAAAAGATCAGGGTCTTGAGATTTATTTTGATATGAATGATTTGTGGACTGCTGTAGTGTGCAGTCCTTTTAAAGAAAAAAGAGGAAAACTTTCCGACCGGGATTTAAAGGCAGTCCTGATGGCTGCATATAACCTTGAGATGTTCAAACAATTTGTATTTAAAAGCAGTTTGCTTGATAGGATAGAGCTTGATAGTGAGAGAGTAGATAAAATGAAAAGAGACGAGGCAGAACTACTGAAATTCGGGTTTGACTGGTTACGCTTTGCTCTTTTCGGTGAATCCACTATAAAGCTCAGCAATTAATTTTGTTAGAGGAGAAAAATGCTCAGTTTAATGCGCAAGCATGCCACATCGTGGCTCATTAAAGTTGCGTTGTTCTTGATAATTATAGTGTTCATATTCTGGGGTGGTTATTCTTATACCGCGAGAAGAGCAAGTTTACTCGCTAAGGTAAACGATGACTACATTACCATCACCGAGTATAACAAGGCGTATGACAATCTTCTGGAAAATTACAGAAGACGATTTGGTTCGAGTTTATCTGAGGAATTGCTCAAAACGCTAAATCTTCGGAAAAAAGCGCTTGATATGCTTATAGAAAGGCGCCTGCTGGCATCCATTGCTCAGGAACTTGGCCTGATGCCGACAGCTGAGGAAATCAGGAAAAGCATTGAAGCCTACGAGATTTTCAAAACCAATGGGCATTTTGATCCTCAAAAGTATGACATGATCTTGCGCAGGGTTCATTTGAGCCCCGAAGCCTTTGAAAGCCAGCAATCGCTGGAATTGGCTTTGAATAAGCTTCGAAAGATAGTGACGCGGAATGCCAAGGTGTCGGATAAAGAAATTTCTGATTATTTTCATTTCAAGAGGGATGAAGTAAAAGTCGCATATGTATTGATTGATCCCAAAAAATTTAAGGTTAAGGAAGATCCCGATAAGATTGAGCAGTTTTTCGAAGAAAACAAGGAAAAATACAGGGAACCGGAAAAACGGAAATTTGACCTTGTGATGTTCAGATATTCCGACTTTGAGAAGAAAGTTAATCCTACAGAAGGTGAAATAAAATTCTACTATGATGAGCACAAACGAGACTTCTATGAAGAGAAGAAGGTTAGAGCTCGACATATCCTTTTTAAGATACCACCCAAGGCATCCAAGGAAGAACAGGAAAAGATTAAGAAAAAAGCTGAAGAGGTTTTGAAGGAAGCGAAAGAGGGGAAGGATTTTGCTGAGCTTGCGAAGAAATATTCCGAAGATCCAGGGTCTGCCAGAAAAGGAGGAGATCTGGGGTTTTTTACCTATAAGACCATGGTGAAACCATTTTCTGAGGTGGCGTTTTCCCTGAAACCTGGTGAGATAAGCGATCTGGTTAAAACTCCTTTTGGGTATCATATAATCAAGGTTGAAGAAGTTAAAGATGCTAAGACGCTCCCTCTGGAAGAAGTTAAAGACAAGATAATCAAAAAAGTGAAACGGCAGCGGGCAAAGGATCTGGCTCAAGAGGCAGCGGCCAATTTTGCAGATCTTGCATTTTCCCTGGAGAGTGTCGAAAAGGCCGCAAAAGAGCAGAAATTGACCATGGCGACTTCAGGGCTTGTTAAAGAGAGTGACCCCCTGCCACTTGTGGGAAGACAGCCCAAGGTGAGCAATTCACTGTTTTCTCTTGACGAAAAAGAAGTGTCTCAACCTCTCGAGACAAGTCAGGGACTTGTTGTTGCTCAGGTTGTGGAAATTCAGGAACCGCAGATACCAGAATTTAAAACAGTCAAAGACAAGGTTAAGAAAGACTGGGAGAAAGCAGAACAAAAGAGGCTGGCAGAAGAAAAAGCAAGAGAACTTCTTGATGCAATCAGGCAAGGGAAAGATATTAAGAAAATAGCAGAGAGGGAAGGTCTTACTTTCAAAGAAACAGATTGGTTTTCAAGGGAAAAGCCATATAGCGAGTTTGCCGGTAATATGAAGCTGTTTGAGTCTATATTCTCAAGAGACAAAAAGAATCCAATACCTGATTCACCTGTGGAAGTTCGCGGAAAATGGGTTGTTTTTAAGGTTATTGATTGGAAGCCGGCGAGCGAGGACAAGCTAAAAAAAGAAAGAGAAAAAATGTATTCCATGCTCCTGATGCAGAAACAGCAAGCTCTATGGGACGCCTGGCTGGAGCAGATGAAAAAGGAAGCGGATATAGAAATTTTGAAGGAAGAGTTTAAATAAAAAAATGGAGCGGGAGACGGGATTCGAACCCGCGACCCTCAGCTTGGAAGGCTGATGCTCTAGCCAGCTGAGCTACTCCCGCTCACAAAACCTAATAGTTATTAACATACCATTAAGCACTTTTCAAACGAAAAATTTAAACGAAAAAACGCAGTGTGTTACTCCGGTTAACCGTTAAGCTTGCGTAGTAAAGGAGGAAGGTATGCTGAGTTCGATTGGGCAGATTCTATGTGAAGGGCTAAAAAAGAGTCTTGCTAGTCCTCTTCCATGGGATATTCCATGGTACGATACGGGCCACATGGTATTTTTCGGTATCCTTTACGCAGTACTTGGTACCATAGGCCTGGGGCTTCTTATTGCAATTATTAAGACCATAGTTTCGATGAAAAAGAGCGATAGTCGCCACTAGCGACTTTTATCGTCAGCATTCTGTCCAGCGCTTGCTGGGCCTTTTGTCTTATAGGCTCGGGTACTGTTATTCTGGGAGTAAGGTTCTTTAGTGAATAGAGAATCTTCTCTAGCGTGATCTTCTTCATGTCTTTACAGACAAGACTTTCATGCAATGGCACGAAGGTTTTGTGAGGGTTGTTCTTTTTTAAAGTGTGTATCAAGCCCATTTCGGTGCCGATTATAAAGAAAGTTTCTTCACTTTCCGAAACATAATTTATCATTCCCGAAGTACTGAACACTCCATCGGCAAGATCCAGCACTTCGGGTTTACACTCCGGATGAGCAATGAAGACGGCATCCGGATATTTTTTTCTGGCCTCGTGAACGTATTCTACTTTCAAGTTGTGGTGAATTGGGCAAAAACCATTCCAGTGATGTACTTTCTTTTCAGTGTGTTTTGCAGTGTACTTGGCGAGATTTTGATCCGGTGCCATATAAACTTCGCTGGCTTCCTCAAAAGAATTGACAACATTTATTGAATTTGCGGACGTGCAGCAGATCGTGCTTTCAGCTTTGACATCTGCATTTGAATTTACATACGTTATGATGGGTATGCCAGGAAACTGTTCTTTAATCCTTTTTACGTCTCCAGCTGTTATCATATCCGCCATGGGACACCCGGCTTCTAGATCGGGTAGAAGGACAATCTTCTGAGGATTTAGAATTGCCGCCGTTTCCGCCATGAAACGGACACCACAGAAAACTATAACATCTGCATCAGTATCTTTTGCTTTACGACTCAATTCCAGAGAATCGCCAGTGAGGTCTGCCAGATCTTGAATGGGACCGGGCTGATAGTTATGCGCCAATATGATGGCTCTTCTTTTTTTTCTGAGTTCATTTATTTCTTGTAACACGTTATTGTTTTGCACAGTACTGCTCCGTTCAGATCATTATTTGTTCGGGGGGGTAGAATCATTCACCACATTTCTTTCGACAATTACACCTTTTGGAACGGTTAAGGTGAAAAGATCCGTTGGCAACTCTTTTACAACTTTTATATTCATCAATTTAACTTTGTTCCTGTTGCCAAGGTAATCTTTGGTCTCAACTGTTTCAATTTGGTACTGCCTATTATTTACCCATAGCCTAATTTCTTCCACATCGAACTGTTCCTTCTGATTTCTGGGTACTAGTTTTAAAATATAACCGGCATAATTCACGCCCTTTTCCACTTCAACTTTAAAATACTTAGTTAAGTTTTTGGGTCCGTCCAGGAAGCTTTTTACCAGTGGAGAATCGAAAAAATGCTTGGCATCATCCAGCAGAATCTTTTTTTCCGATGGTATGTACAGCCAGGTTTTGGCTCTATCAGTAACAAAGGACTGCGGTTCGGGTTCAGTGTAGTCCCATCTCATCATTCGAGGTTTCTGGAGATATAATTTGCCTTTACCGGTTGAAGTTAGTTGAGTAGCCCCGGAATACGTTTCCTGTATGAAGTCTGCCTGGAAAGCAAGCACCTCGTCGAACCGCTTTTGCATTTTGTTGATTAATGTCCGTAGGTTAACGGATTTTCTGGTCGATGTTTTGGCGGTGCCAGATTCGATAAAAAAAAAGCAAATCACACAGCTAAGTAGTATAATCGTCAAAAGGGTAGTGATTTTTCTCATATTAGTTTTTCCATTCCGAGGTTCCGGATGAGCTCTCTTTTTTTATCGGACAATGAAAAAAGTAACTGGTTGCACGAACTGTGTTAACCGTTAATGCTATCCTGCAAGACTTCCGTATGGTATTTACAGGGAAATGCCTGGTGATGCAATAGATCTTTTTCAAGGGTAGCAATTTAATACCCGGGGAAAGTCTTTATAAAGTATACCCAATTCTGGGAGGAAAAGCTCGCCTTTGTTGGGAATTATCTGGGCGGAAGGTATACTTCCCGGGGCTTACTTCCGTCAGAAGGCCCAACGATTCCCTCTTTTTCCATCATTTCTATCATTCGTGCCGCTCGATTGTATCCCACTCGCAATTTCCGCTGCAACATTGAAATTGACGCCTGCCCGGTTTGTTTGACGATTTCTAGCGCTTCTTCGTATTTTTCATCAACTTCTTCCTGTTCGTGAGCCTCTTTCTGAGATGGTTTTGAAAATTCGGCGATAGCTTTCTCGTACTCAGGGGTTCGTTGTGCTTTGAGAAATTCGGTAAGTCTATGTACTTCTTTGTCCGATATGTACGCACCGTGAATGCGTTGAAGCTTTGCTGTGCCTGGAGGCAGAAACAGCATGTCTCCATCTCCCAGAAGTGATTCTGCCCCGTTTGTATCAAGAATTGTCCGGGAATCTGTCCGTGAAGATACCTGGAATGATATTCTTGAAGGAATATTTGCTTTGATAAGGCCGGTAATCACATCTACAGAAGGTCTTTGAGTAGCTAGAATAAGATGTATCCCTGCAGCTCGAGCCATCTGGGCCAGCCGGATTATCAGTTCTTCCACTTCTTTTGAGGCAACCATCATGAGGTCTGATAATTCGTCTATTATTATGACGATAAAAGGAAGCGGTTGGTGTTCTAGCGAAGAAGTCTCGGGTGTTTTAGTAGCGAGAGCCTTATTGTAATTGTCGATATTTCTCAC
>Ga0164318_10002596_pt1 | contig 16856 bp, 18 predicted proteins | sample GuaBasSedimGuay9_FD_113734 | JGI IMG/M metagenome (GOLD analysis project Ga0164318, IMG submission 113734) | Subseafloor sediment microbial communities from Guaymas Basin, Gulf of California, Mexico - Guay9, Core 4571-4, 0-3 cm | ecosystem: Environmental > Aquatic > Marine > Hydrothermal vents...
ATACGGCGTTATGAGGACAAAAGCTTGAATTTGAGATGGTAAAATGTAATAAAAATTGCAACTGGCAAATTATACAATGGTAATATAATTAGATTGAAATGGCAAAGTCAGGTTATCAACCTTCCTTTTCTATCCCACTCTTGGCTAAAGAATTTTTCACTTCTAAAGGCTCAAATTTGCTGAATCTATACCAGAATCCCGGCGCCCGCATATTTTATTTATGAAATTGTCTTGTGAAGGGTTAATAGACATTCAGATAACCCCATTATGTTCTCAATATGCATCCTGTCTTCATTTCTGGCATTTTTCTTCAAAAGGGAGAGAGATTCCAGCAGTTCAACAACTCTGGAGGAGTTATCATAGTTTCTGCACATCTCTTTCAGCAAGGAATAAACTTGGGGGAAGAGTTCATCGCTCAAATAACTGGCATTCAGCCATGCCTTCTCCATTGTTATTGCCTTCATCTGCATATCCATATCGGCCAGGGTAAGCATATAAATGGCTTCCTCCACCCTTCCCTCCATGAGAAGATGCCTTGCCTTCTCCTCCACCTTCTCCGTCTCATTTATGAATTCCTTCTCCACCTCTTCAAACACTGGGGTAAGAACACCATGCCCGTATTTCTCCAGCAATTTCATGGCGATGGAATGCGCCTCTCCATTTTCATAGGCGTCATATATGTCCATATCGCATATATGGACGGGAACAAAAATGGATGAGCATTGGTCAGGGGCGAACCAAAGAGAACTCAGAAAGCGGGGATATTGTCTCATGATTTTATATACCGTTGCCACTTCATAGCCGCCCTGGCACATTCCCCTCAGCCCTTCTATATCACTAGAATGAATGCGGGAAAGCATCATCATATCAGCCAGTGTAATGTTTCCTGTTTTATTTTCAACAAAACCCATGATTTTTTTCTCCCATTCATAGTAATTGAAACACATGAATATCCTTGCTCTATTATCATCTATCTCCTTTACCTCAATCCAGAAGTTTCCAATCTGCATTCCCCTTCCAGCATCGATTCTCTTTTTCACTCCTATTGGGAAGAGATGTGCCATTATGTGGTCTGAATACGCCTCTGAGATGGCAACTCCCATGAACCCCCCAAGTTTTATCACATCTCCCTTCTTTACCCATCCTGTAAAGGTTGTGTTGAAGGAAGAGGCGGTGAAAATGGGATAGATGAGGTGGATATTCCATAACATCTCAGGATAATTGCTCTGTATTTCCATTCCATTTTCAATCTCATTTATTCTATAATTGAAGGCATCTGCCTCCACTATCGCTGCTTTGTCTGGAGCAACGACAAAAAAGTTTTCCGCCACAGATGATGCATGCATTTTTGAAACAGCATCTTCAGTAAGCAATTCTATTGCGTCATCGATGCTGCCCGCGCTCTCCATGGCATATCTCATCCAGTCAAAGTCGTCCCATGCATATGGAGAAGGATTGGTTAAATAGGAGATGGTGTCAGCATCTCCAATGGCTATTCCAGCATCATTCATGAGCATGCCCGCCTTTATTATGTTGGGCGGCGTATCATCCACCGTTGTTGTTCCTATGAAACCTTTCTTCACCACAAAATGCATTTTATAGGGCAGCCATGGATGGTGATAATAGTATTCATATCCTGAAGGAATTGAACAGAGAACCTGCAAACCGGGGCGGGCAGGATCGCGAACCTTCAGAAGTAAATTGTAGTTGCCTGCAGTGGCATTTCCCACTGCCATAATAAGTTTGCATTCCCCTTCATATTGTGGAACAAAATTTATATCAGCAGAATTTGTTCCGAAAGCAAAAAAATTGCTTCCTGTCAATGTAAGGAAGATTAAAATGGCAGTTGCCCCCTTCGCCATCATATTCCTTACTTCTTTATGTGTATAAATAATTTTCAGTGGTTTTTATCCGTATGTTGGAAACAATAACCATCATTTTTATATATGATGCTTCATTTTCATCTCATGATTCGACCGCCAGTGATAAAAACCTATTGCCCATACTGCCAGCATCACACCGAGCATGCGGTGGAGAAAGTTAAAAAGAAGAAGGCGTCTGAACTCAAATGGGGACAGAGAAGATTCAGAAGGGTTACAGCAGGTTATGGAGGTTATCCTCGTCCCAAGCCAGAGGGGAGAGAAAAGCCAACGAAGCGTGTATATCTCCGCTATCGATGCAAGGAATGTGGAAAGGTGCACCAGAAGAAGGGTGTAAGGGCAAAGAAGTTTGAATTCAAGAGGTGATGGAATGGCATCTCCATTCTATCGTATAAAATGTAAGGATTGCAATAACGAACAAATAGTTTTCAGCAGAGCCAGCACCCAGGTGAGGTGCCAGATATGCGGGAGCATACTGGCAGAGCCCACAGGCGGCGGAGCAAAAATAAGGGGAGAAATAATAGAGGAAATGGCACATGATTAAGGAACTGCCTGAAAAGGGGGAATTGGTTGTATGCACGGTCAAGAAGGCAAAGGGTTTTGGGGCTTTTGTTGAACTGGAAGAATATCCTGATAAGAGAGGTTTTATACATATAAAGGAAGTTGCCTCTGGCTGGGTGAAGAACATAAGGGATTATGTGAGGGAGGGGCAGCGAATTGTATGCAAGGTTATGGATGTTGACCCCTCCAAGGGATACGTGGATTTGTCCTTAAAGAGGGTGAATGAGCATCAGAGAAGGGAAAAAATACAGCAGTGGAAGAATGAACAGAAGGCAAGAAAACTTTTCGAAATGCTCGCTGAAAGAATAGGAAAAGATGTGGATGAATGCTATAAGGAATTCGGATATGAACTCATAAAGAAATTCGGGAGTTTGTATGATGCCTTTGAGGAAGTTGTAAGGGATGAAAATTCCCTGCATGAAGAAGGTTTTGAAGGTGAATGGATTGAAGATTTTGTTGATATTGCAAAGGAAAACATACTCATTCCCAATGTTGAAATAAAGGGCTATGTGGAGATGATATGCCCCCTGCCAGATGGAATAAATCATATAAAAAAGGCTTTGCAGATGATGGAAGGGAAGGAAGGAGAGGTGGAAGTGAAGATAAAATACATCTCCGCCCCTCTTTATGGTGTTGAGGTGACAGCCCCCGATTACAAATCTGCAGAGAAAGTAATGAAAAAGAAGGTGGAAAAGGGGATTGAGTATATAAACAAACATGGAGGCACAGGAATATTCAAAAGAGAATTAAAATGAGATATTGTTATAAATGTAAAAGATATACATTAAAGGATGTATGTCCTGTTTGTGGAGAGAAAACTTATAAAAAGGAACCGCCCCGTTTCTCTCCCCATGATAAATATGGAAAATATAGAAGGATGCTCAAAAAGGAGGGATTAAAATGAAGAAGATAGAGATTAAGGATGCAACAATAGTTTATGTTAAGAAGCCAAAATTGAATAAACCTGTGCTCATTGAAGGTCTGCCAGGAGTGGGGAATGTTGGAAAACTGGCAGCAGAGCATTTAATAGATGAATTAAAAGCAAAGAAGTTTCTGGAGATATATTCCAATGACTTTCCCCCCCAGGTGTTTGTGAATGCAGATGGAACAATAAAACTGGTGAGGAATGAAATGTATTATGCAAAGAGGAAAAATGGTGATATTATAATATTAACGGGTGATTTCCAGGGAATGTCCTCCAAGGGGCAGTATATGCTGGCGGATAAAGTGCTTGATATAGCACAGGAAATGGGGGTGGAGATGATATACACCCTGGGTGGATATGGACTGGGAATGGAAGTGGAGCATCCTCGCGTAATAGGGGCTGCAACCCATGAAGAAATAGTGGAAGAATTAAGGGAACATGGTGTTATTTTTAAAGGTGAGGAAGGAGGAGGAATAATTGGGGCATCAGGACTCCTTCTCGGACTCGGAATGCTCAGGGGAATGAGGGGAGCCTGCCTCATGGGAGAGACATCTGGCTATATAGTTGACCCAAATTCTGCTCGAGAGGTTATAAAAGTCCTTACCAAAATGCTAAAGGTGAGGATAAGTCTGACACGTTTGGATGAAAAGGCTGAGGAAGTGAAGAAAATAACCGACAGAATAAAAAGCATAGAGAAATCCATAATTGAAAAGAAGGGTGGAGAGGATTTGAGGTATATCGGATAATGGAGGAAATAGGGGAAATAACGGAGAGCACAACTTCTTCCTTTATTTTTAAAGCAAAGAAGGATGTGGAAAAGCATCAGTACGTTAGAGTGAATAATGTTCTGGCACAGGTATGGGAAATAAAACAGTTGAGCAATGGAATGTTTGCACATGCCCGTATAATTGGTTCTGAAGAAAGGAAATACATGCCCAAGAGCCCATTTAAGGTGGGAAGCATAGTATATGAAACAGATGAGGAGTTTGTTAGAAAGATAATTGGCATAGAAAAAGAAGGAATATATATCGGGATGCTGAAGGATTCCCGTATAAAGGTGAATTTATCTCCTGATATCCTCATACAGAAGCATATATGCGTCCTTGCCAAAAGCGGGGGTGGAAAGAGTTATGCCATGGGCGTTGTGGTGGAGGAATTCATAAAGAAAGGAATTCCTGTGGTTATAATAGACCCACATGGTGAATATGTTTCCCTGCGCCGCCCCAATCTGGAAAAACAGGAAATGGAATCTATGAAAAGATTTGGCATAAAGCCGAGAGGATATGCGAAAAATGTTTATGAATTCGCCCCCGTATGCAGCAATAACAGGGAGGCGATACCCCTCTATCTTGACGAAACCAACCTCTCCTTTCAGGATTTGCTCAATCTCCTTCCCCACGCAACTTCCCAGCAGAAGGGGGTGCTTTACGAGGCATATAAAAAGGCAAGGGAAAGAAAGTTCTATTTCCTTAAAGACATACTGGAAGCCATAGGAGAATCAAAAAGTAATGCAAAATGGAATCTTCTTCCTCAGATGGAGCAAATCATATCCATGAATTTATTTTCTCTCCACTACACCCCCCTCAATGAAATGGTAAAAAAGGGAGTCTGTTCCATAATAAATTTGAGGGGGGTTCCACCCTACATACAGGAAATACTTGTTTCCATATTACTCACAAAACTTTTTGATGCTAGGAGAAATGATGCCATTCCTCCCTTCATGGTTGTGATAGAGGAGGCACATCGCTATGCTCCGGAAAGAGGGCAGGGAAGAAGTTTTGCCACTGAGATAATAAGAACAATAGCATCTGAAGGAAGAAAATTCGGTATGGGCTTGGCGGTGGTGAGTCAGAGGGCAGCGAGGGTGGATAAAAACGTGCTCTCCCAGTGCAATACCCATATGGTGCTGAAAACAACAAATCCAAATGATTTGAAGGCAATAGTGGCAAGCGTTGAAGGGCTGGACAACAGCGCCGCCAATGAAATACAGATGCTTCCTGTGGGCATAGCCATTGTTGCTGGCCTTCCTCTTGCCGCCCCCATATTTGTGGAGATAAGAACGAGGGAGACACTGCATGGTGGAAAATTGAATAAAGAAACAAAAACCAGAAGATTTTTTGTTTGAGGTGTGAAATGGGGAAATATGAAAGATATCGTCATCATGCCTGGGCTGGCTTGGGATTTCTTTCAGTATTCATTGCCATAAAGTATTTTGTTTCCCTGCCCGACTCTCTTTCCTTCGCCATTGTTATGATTCTTTCCATTTACATCATATATGCCATTATAATGAGTTATCTCTACAGTGGGGAAATGGAAAGGGGAAAGGAGGGAAAAGGAGGTGAAATGGAAAAGGAGAGGATTAAACTGGAAAAGAAAAGAATAAAGGCTGAACTGAAGGCTAAGAAAAAGGAGGGAAAGAAATGATTAAAAATTGTTTTAGGAAAGATTTTAATAATGCTTGGCATTAAGGCATTACAAATTAAATTAACTTGGAGGTGGTATCATTGTCATTAGATCCATCAGCAGCAAAATATTTGATTAAGGCGAAAATAAAGGTAGATGGAGTAGTGGATAAGAGCGATGTTATAGGCGCCATTTTTGGGCAGACGGAAGGTCTGATGGGAGAGGAACTGGATTTAAGGGATTTGCAGAAATCCGCCAGAATAGGAAGAATAGAAGTGGAACTCAAGCAGAATCAGGGAAAGAGTGAGGGCGATTTGACTTTAACTTCTGCCCTTGAAAAAGTGGAGACGGCTTTGGTGGCAGCAGCCATAGAAAGTGTTGATAGAATAGGGCCATGCAAGGCAGAAATAACGCTTGAAAGGGTGGAGGACATAAGAATAGCGAAGAGGAAAAAACTGGTGGACAGAGCAAAGAGGATTTTACAGGAAATGCTGAAGCAGAGTAAGGAGGAACTGGCTGACCTGGCGGAGGAGATAAAGCAGTCGGTGCAGGTGGAGGAAATAGTATATTATGGTGATGAACGACTCCCAGCAGGTCCAAACATTGATAAAAGTGATGCAATAATAGTGGTGGAGGGGAGAAATGATGTTGTTAATCTTCTAAGACATGGAATAAAAAATGCCATAGCGGTGGAAGGAACAAATATACCAAAAACCATAATAGAGTTATGTAATGAAAAGATTGCCACCGCCTTTGTGGATGGAGATAGAGGGGGCGAGTTAATACTCCGTGAGTTATTGCAGGTGGCAGACATAGATTTTGTGGCACGAGCCCCTCCTACCAGAGAGGTGGAGGAACTGACATATAAACTCATAATGAAATCACTGAAGAATAAGGTTCCAGCAGAACAGTACATGGAAAATTTCGGTATGAAAAAGGAAAAGAAGAGAGGAAGGGAGAAGGCACATGGAGAGGATGATTTTTATAAAGAATTGCTGGAAGAGATAAAGGGAAAACATGAAGCCGTCCTGTTAAATGATAAAAAGGAGGAGGTAAATAGAGTAGCCACAGAGAAAATCATCGATGCCATAGGGAAGGAGAAGCCCCACACCATAATTTTTGATGGCATTATCACCCAACGCTTGGTGGACAACGCCCACGAGAACGGGGTTAAAAGGATAATAGCCACTGCCATGGGAGAGGTAACAAAGTTGCCACGTGGTCTGAGGATAATAACGGAAAAGCAGTTGAAATAAAATGTATTCAAAAAAGGTTATGGATCATTTTCTGAATCCCCGCAACAAGGGTAGATTGAAGAATGCAGATGCTGTTGGAAGAGTGGGCAATCCTATATGCGGAGATGTGATGCATATCTATATTAAAGTGAGAGATGGAAGGATAAAGGACATAGGATGGGAGACCATGGGGTGTGCTGCTGCCATAGCAACTTCTTCCATGCTCAGCGAACTGGCAAAAGGAAAAAGCATAGAGGAGGCAATGAAGATTAGCAGGAGCGACATAGCAGATGCTCTGGAAGGACTTCCACCAATAAAAATGCACTGCAGCAATCTTGCTGCTGAAGGTCTTCATAAGGCAATAGAAAATTATCTCAATAAGGATAAAATAATAAAGGAACTGATGAAGGTGGTGGGGAAGGAAGATGCTGAATCTCTTTTTTTAGCCGGCATATCTGGCATAGACGAACTGAAGAGAGCACCTGTTGAGGAGATAGCCAATGTTGTGTGTGATGAAGGAGCGAGGAGAATAAAAGAATATATCAAAAATGAAGGGTAAAATTTTGGTTTTTACTGGAGATGGAAAGGGAAAAACCAGCGCCGCCATGGGCACTGCCATAAGAGCGATAGGGCATGGAAAAAGGGTTATTATAATACAATTTTTGAAAAAAGGCGAATATGGTGAGGTGAAGGCATTGAGGGATGCAGGCGTGGAAGTATATCAATTTGGAAGTGGGGAATTTGTTTTCCAGCCCCATGAGGAAGATTTCAGAAGGGCGGAGGAGGCGGTAAATTTTACTCTTGAAAAAATTAGGGAAAATCCCTTTCTTTTAATACTGGATGAAATCAATGTGGCTCTTTCCATGGGAGTGGTGAAGTTAAAGGATATAATTGATTTGCTGGATGCAAGAGGGGAAACACATATCATTCTCACGGGCAGAAATGCTCCTCCCGAAATACTCCAGAAGGCGGATTTGGTTACAGAGATGAAAAACATAAGGCATTATTATGATGAAGGAGAGAAAGCCATGAAGGGACTGGAATATTGAGGAACACGCATTATTCCTAATTTTCCATTTTCATGGACTGGCAGGGGGAACTGAAACCCCTGCAGCCCATGCAACACTCCTTCTCAAAATCCACCAGTTATAGCCTATATCTGTCTTATTTCCATTCCATCTGTATATGAACCATGTGAAGGGAGAGAGATTTTCTCTTACAGGAAATTCCTCTATATGCCCATCAAGAAAGGTTTCTCTCTCGGGATGAGGACCAAATAGCACAATTCTTCCCTTTCCATATGTTGTGGCTATGGCAGCATATTCTCCCTTTAAATCAGTGCTTACATTCCTGAAGGGAATCCACTCCCCATTCCTCCATTTCCAGTAATGGAGAGGGGCAACATCCATTATTTCCTCATCATAAATTGCCAGAGGAATTATATTCCCCATTTTTTCATCTTCCACATCTGCCTCATACATTCCAGGACCTCCCCAGTATCTTATGCTTCTTTTCTCTCCATAAAAGCCATGAAATATGGGATTATCAGATGGAATAATAAATATACCTACAGGAACTCCGCCCTCGTCCCAGTTGGATTTCCACAAATACTGCCATTCCTCCGCCTGCTCATCATTCACGTAAACATTTGCTATTTTGAGAAGAAAGGGATTCATCAATCCATTTATTCCTCCATCAAATCCCATGGAAGCAATGTTTGCCCCTCCACATATGCCAACATAGCCTCCACCATTAAAAACAAATTTTCTCACTTCCTCTCTCCATTTCTCATCCAGAACATCCATGTAGGGGCGGGCGGAGCCAGGAACTATAAAAACATCGTAGGAAGATAATTTTCCACTTTTTACCTCATTTTTGTTAACTATATCTGTATTTATTACATATTTTGTTCCTCCCTCCATCCATGAATAGTTGATGGCATTCTCTATTTCTTCAGAATATTTTTCCACACTGGAGAAATATATGGCAACGTCTATCTCCTTTTCATTCTCTAATAAGGGAAAATGAACGATGGAAAGGATGAAAAGGATGACAATAATTCTGAGCATAAGGAAAATTTTGTCCTTTTTTAAATAATTTTGGCATCCTTTCAGTCAAATACTATTCCTATAACAATTCCTGCAACTCCAGCAATGATGTAAATGGGCGGAGGAGTTATATATAAAGGCAATCCAACGAATGAAATGAATATTGCCAGTTGAACACCATGACTCCAATCTCTCATCAATCCGGTGGCTCTCAGGAGGGTAATGGGGAAGGCAATAAGCACAGGAGAAACAGGCAGAAATGGGGGAAACAATATCCCTCCTCCTATTCCTGCCACCTTACACATTGCATTAATATATATGCTATCCCCTCCAAATCTCTCCTGCAATTCTTTTATAAATAACTGAATACTTTCTTCCGAAAAATTATTTTTCTGCAACCTTTCTATTCCATTCATTATAAAATCCATATCATTAACTTCCGCCTCCACCTTTTCATTGGATTTTACGGAAGTTAATAGGGGCAGAGTAAGAAAAACAATGAGTAAACAAACCAGCCATTTTCTTACCATGCTATTAATTAGCACGGAATATATAAAATTTGTTGCTATTTCATCTTCCATACAATGTTTCTTTTCTCTGCCTCTCTCATAAATTTTTCTGAATCAATAGCCAATTCAGGAGGATACGCCCCTCTCTCCGTCTCTCCATCCAAAACCATCTTCGCCATTATGGCGGTGGAGAAACCAGTGGTGCGTTGCATTGCTGAAAATGTGTCGTCATGGTAGTCGACCATCTCCATTGTTATACCATCTCCATAAACTCTCGCTAGGACCACATCCTTGGAGTCTTTTGGAAGTGCTTTCTCAAGAATTTTTTCGGTGAAACTCCTTGCATCTTCATCAAAAAATCCCAGTTTTTTGAGCATTATCATCTTTTCAGCGTGTCCTTCATATCTTATGGTTTTGTAATCAAGGTTTTTTATTCCTTTGAGGGTAAAGGGCAATGTGGAAGTTCCCCCATGGGTGAAAAATGCCTCCAGAGAAGGAAAACTCTCAAAATTTATTTTTTCCAGTCCGGTAAGGGATTCCATTTCCATGACTTTTCCATCCTTCACTATTATGGAATTCTCCAGATACTCATTTATCAATCCATGGATGGAGAAAAAGAGAGCATAGTTCAAAGGTGGCTCTGGTTTCTGGGGCAATCCTCCCACCCTTATATGGATTTCGTGGCACCCTTTGTTGTATAAATGGGAAGCAATCACATTTGTCATGCCAGGAGCAAGCCCGCAGTCGGGAATGATTGTTATTCCTGCCTTCTTTGCTTCCTCATGCAACTCGAGTTCTTTTTTAACTACATATGTGTTTCCTCCAAGATCAAGAAAACTGCATCCCGTTTCAATGGCTATTCTGGCAATCCTGTAATTAAAATCATATGGAAGAGCGCTTATCACCACATCCTCCCCCCTCATTTCTTTTTTAAGTTTTTCCTCATCTCCCACATCAAGAATAAAGAAATTTGGCATATCTTTTTCCACAGCATCGCATATTCTGATGGCAATCCCATTCTGCATCAAATCATAGGCTATGGCTACGCCCTGTTTTCCAGCCCCCAGAACAAGAACCATGAAAGATGAATGAAAAGGAGAATTTAAAGTTTTGATTATCTGAAATGCTCATATCCCCTGTTTTCCATCATCTTTTCCTTTCCATCAGCAACAATCACCACCTTTTCTTCATCAATCACCTCTCCAATTTTTGTTATATCCATATGCTCCTCCAATTTTCCTCCCTCCTCTGGAGGAAGGGTGAATAGCAATTCATAGTCACCCCCATAATAGAGGGCAAGTTCAATGGCGTCCTCATAGTTTTTTGCCATTTCATGCACAGGAAGGGCGTTGCCATAAATTCTGAAGCCTTTTCCATTTATTTTCATCAGTTGATAGAGGGAGGAAGCAAGTCCATCCGATAAATCCATGCACGCATTTACCTTTCCAAGGGAGGCAAGATATCTCCCTTCTTCCAATCTTGGCTTGATGAGAAGCAATTCATCCAGATTTTTATCTCTCAGCGCCGCTCCCCCTCTTCCCAGTTTTCCTGTTACATAAACAGCATCTCCTTTTCTTATCCCTTTCCTTGGCATGAATTTTGCCTTTTCTACAGTGCCAAATGCGGCAACTGATATTATTATGTCATCCGTCTCTTTGGTGTCGCCCCCAACTATCCTTCCCCCATATTTATCCACACATTCTTTCATGCCTCTTATTATTTCCTCATAATTCTCTTCCTCCATATCTCTTGGCAGCCCCATGGCTACCAGATATGCTTCTACCTCTGCTCCCTTGGCAGCAAGGTCGCTCATATTCACAGCCATGGCATACCAACCCATGTGGTAAGGGGGTGTGCCTTCTGGAAAATGAGTTCTGGCGTTCACCATGTCTGTTGTTACTACCTCATAATAGCCTTCTCTTTCTATTACGGCACAGTCATCAAAGGGGATATGCATTTCAGATGTGATTTTATAGGTGAGTTTTCTCTCACCCATATCACTTAATTTCATATCTTTTAATCCAAAAGGTTTATTATTAATCTTTTCTTCTTTTTCAGTGCAATGGAAAGCATACCCGGATGAGGAAAATGTTCAGGAATTGAGAGCAATAGTGGAAAAATTTTTCCATGTTTATGATGTTAAAATCGACGACTATATGCTTTTCTTTGTAGATATTCCCTCAGGTGAAGAAGAGACGATGCATCGTTTCAACCTCCTCAGAAATTCCCTCAAATCAAAAAATCTTATTCCTTTTCTAAGAATGGTTAATGGAGAATATGCAATATTGATTGCTTATAAGCCACCTGTGAAGGGAAAACCCCAATGGGTTAACATTGTTCTTTTCATAACAACCATATTTACAACAATGCTCTCCGGTTCCCTACTTTTCATTGAAGGAGAGAATCTTACCCTTGGAAAATTAATTGGGGAAATGCTATCCTATGAAAATCTTTTCAGAGGATTAATATTCTTCTCCATTCCTCTTCTAGCTATACTGGGTATTCATGAACTGGGACATTATTTTGCCTCTAGGAGGCATGGAGTGGCTGCATCCCTCCCCTTCTTCATTCCTCTTCCTCCCAACCCATTGCTTCCATTGGGAACAATGGGCGCAGTCATCTCCATGAGAGAGCCAATACCCGATAGGAGAACCCTTCTGGATATAGGAGTGGCAGGACCCATAGCAGGTTTCATCGTTTCAATTCCTGTTCTCATCATAGGTCTTGCTCTTTCCTCCGTTGTCTCTCTTTCAGAAATCCCACAGGGAAGTGTAATGCTGGGAGACAATCTGGTAATCATGATATTTTCAAGAATCATGTTCAATGTTCCCTCTGGATATACCATAAGTTTGCATCCCACCGCCTTCGCGGGCTGGGTTGGGTTGCTTGTGACAGCTATAAATCTGCTCCCTGCAGGTCAGCTGGATGGAGGGCACGTGGCAAGGGCGGTACTCAGAGAAAAACATCGCTATATCAGTTTTGCAACAGTGATAACTCTTGCCATCATGACATTCATGGGACTCGGAAACTGGCTTCTCATGATTCTCCTTCTCGTTTTTCTTCTTGGAACAGAGCATCCACCTGCCCTCAATGAATACATTTCCCTTGATTTAAAAAGAAAAATTCTGGCTTTGCTTGCCCTAATCATATTCATACTGAGCTTTCCCCCGATGCCCATCAGCACTATATAAATTATTAGCCACCTATTTTAATCACCCACATATTTAGACGATATGGGAAGAAAAGCCATGGAAATGATGTTGTGCTTCCCGCCACTATGCATCCTCCATCCTCTGTATTTCTTATACATTCTCCTCTGTCCCATCCAGCCTTTCCATACGTGGCATTCCATACTTCATTGCCATTTTTATCAATCTTCAGCAGCCATATGTCCTCATTTCCTTTATAATCAACATTGCCACACACCCAGAATTTTCCATCATCTGTCATATCTATGGAATATCCACCTGCATTTGTATCACTTCTATAAAATTTCAGCCATTCAAATTCCCCATTATCCTTCATCTTTGCAACCATAACCTCATATTTTCCTCTTTCCTCATTAAACATGCTTCCTGTTATGATGAAGGAAGAATTTCCTGCAGCAACTACATCCATGATGGCATAACCAATTCTCTTTTCCCATTCCACATTTCCATTTCTATCTAGTTTTATCACAATTCCATACTCAGTATGGTTGAAGGAAAAGCTCTGTCCCACTATTATGTATCCATTTTCCACTTCCATTACCCCATAGCCGATGTCTGCATCCTCCAGTTTTCCATATACCTTTTCCCATTCCTTTTTCCCATTCTCATCCAACTTCAGAATCCACATATCTGCCCCCTTGTCATTGCTGAACGACCATGTGGTTGAGAGAACAACATATCCTCCATCTTCTGTTAATGAAATGCAGCCATCCTTTTTGAGTATGTCCAGATAATTTCCTCCATAACTTTTCTCCCATATAATATTCCCGTAAAAATCCATTTTAACTAGCTTCAAATCACCATCTTTCCCATAGCCGCCGGCAATTATTCCGTCTACTACCTCCACATCCATCAAATCTTCCATATCCTTCATGATTTTGCTCCATTCCATTTTTCCCTCTTTATCCAGTTTAAGAAGCCAGCCATACTGCTCAAGATATGGAAATCTTATGGTCATTCCCCCCACAATATAGCCATCTGAATATTCTCTTATGGTATGTCCCAGATCAGGAAAGAAAAAACTTCCAAATCTTCTGCTCCATTCTTCTCCAGATAGATTAAAATGCTCCTTTCCAATATATTTTTCTTCAAATCCTCCTGCTGTTGATGTCAGCAAAACCAGCATTACAAAATAGGCTGCCCATCTCCTCATGATTCAATATTAACCAAGAAATTTATATTATTTTCTCACATCATCACCTGTTTAAATAACAAAAAATATATACTCCAGAAAAATTAAACCTGAAATGAAAAAGATTTTGGCATTCATTGTAATCTTAATACTTCTGGTTCCTCAGAACCATTCTACTCCATCTGGAAATGATATTAAAATTCCTTCCCAGGAAGATGTGAAATCTTTTATTTTTGCTCTTAATGAAAAACTGCAGAATTTCCGTTTCCAGAAGAAAACAAATATTATGGAGGACTTGCTCATCTACACGGGGAATGAGGGTTATCTCACAAATGGGAGCAATGCTCTGAAGGATGCGGTTATAGCTCTCTACAATGCCCTAAATGTATCTTATAGCACAGGGGATGTTGATATATTTGCGAGCAAAATAAACCTTTCAATGGATGCCAAATATGCCATTGCTCTTCTGATTTTTTCCTATGTGGATGTTCTGAATGCAGTAACAAGGGAGGAAGAACTGGAGAAAATAGCATCCACTGTGGCAAATGCAAAGAGAGCGGCATATGTCCTGGAAAGCATATCTCTGAATAGAAGCATATATGATGAATATCATGTAATATGTATGGGGGATGCCACCAGACAGGTTTTTGATGGAGATTATTCCTTTATAATAGATTTTGGTGGCGATGACATATATGCTGAAAGAAATGACTCCTTCATTCTTGACATGAGAGGAAATGATTCTTACAACAATCAATCATCATTAGATAAGGCGAATCTTATTTTTGATATAGATGGAAATGATATTTACAGAAACACTCCCTATTCCAATGGAGGGATATCTCTTCTTTATGAGGTGAGGGGAAACGATAAATATCTCCAGCATTCATGCGTTTCTTTCAATAACAGCATCTGTTTCATGATAGATATGGAGGGCAACGATGTATATCAGGGAAATAACAGAACTCAGTGCTATACCGAAGATAGTATTTCCCTTCTTCTTGACATAAAGGGAGATGACATATATACAGCTGCTTCCTATTCCCAGGCATCCGTCAAAGGCGGGATCGCCATCCTTGGAGATTTATATGGAAATGATGCATATTTTGCATCCGATTATTCCCAAGCATTTGCCACGGGTCTTGTGGGCGACGGAGTGGCAATATTATTCAACATGGATGGAAATGATGATTATAAGGCAGAGAACTATTCACAGGGTTATGCAGAGAATGGCGGAGTAACTCTTCTTATTGATATCCTGGGGCAGGATTCCTATGAGGGAGGAAGATATTCGCAGGCGGTATCATGGTTTGGAATTGCCGCCCTGCTGGATGCGGAAAGTAAAAATGTTTTTAAAAGCGATGCTTACAGCAGAGGATATAAATTCATGGGTGAATCCTTTTTCCTAAATAACTTCAACTTCGACAGAGGATATGAAATTGTAAATCTTCTTGATAGATTAAATCTTGATATCGGGAAACTCCTTCTTTATTTCTTCCAGTGATTTTTCCACTATTGCAGAGGCGCTCCCCGCATATTTTCTTGCATCAAATAGATCTTCCAGCTCTTCCGCAGATATGTCTTCCAGTTTCTCCTTCAATATTTCCTTCAAATGCACTCCTTTTTCCATTGCTTCCATGGCACACTGCCTCATAAATTCATGAGCATCCTGTCTGCTCATCCCTCTCTCCACCAGTTTTATCATTATGGCTTCCGTGAAAACAAGACCTTTACTCAGCTCTATGTTCTCCTTCATTTTTTCTGCATTTACCTTAAGATTTGAAAAAACCTCGTTGCTTTTATAAATAATCCAGTCAGTTAGAATAAGGGCATGGGGGATTATAAATCTCTCCGATGAGGAATTGCATAAATCTCGCTCGTGCCACTGGATGGCATTTTCCCATGCAGGAAGAAGGCTGCTTCTTATAACCCGCGCAAGTCCGCAAATCTGCTCGCAGGTTATGGGATTTCTCTTGTGGGGCATGGTGGAGGAGCCAACCTGTTTTTTTCCGAAATATTCTTCCACCTCTCCTATCTCATTCCTCTGCAGATTCCTTATTTCTGTAGCGAATTTTTCCAGAGAAGTTGCCACATTGGCAAGGAAGGAGAAAAGGGCAATGTATCTATCTCTTCCAACAATCTGGGTGGCGGGCATTTCAGCCGTGAGATTTAGATTTTCCATCACCTTTTCCTGAATATCAAAGAATTTATCACCAAAGGCAGCCCCTGTACCCACCGCCCCAGCCATTTTTCCCACAGAAATTTCCTTTTTAACTTCTCTAAGGCGATGAATATGTCTTTTCACCTCCATGGCATATACACTCATTTTTAAACCAAAGGTGATGGGGAGGGCATGTTGTCCATGGGTTCTGCCAATCATTATGGTGTTTTTGTGTTCCAGTGCAAGTTTTGAAAGATTCTGCAAGAGAGCCATCAATTCCTTTTCGATGATATTCAATGCTTCCCTCATCTGGAGGGCATTGGCGGTATCCACTATATCATATGAGGTGGCACCCAGATGAACGTATTTTCCATATTTGCATTGCTCTGCCAGCGCCTTCACAATAGCCATTATATCATGCCTTATCTCCTTCTCAATTTCCTTCACTCTCTCCAGTTTCACATATTCAGGAGTTGCCTTCTTCTCTATCTCCTCTGCTGCCTCTTTAGGTATATTTCCCACGATTGCATGGGCTCTGGCGAGGGCTGCCTCCACTTTAAGGAGGGTGGCGAGGCGATTCTCCTCGCTGAAAATTTTTTTAATCTCATTCCTCCCATATCTGAAATCCAGGGGACAAATCATGTGATTAAATGGTTATGGATATAAATTATTTCTGAAACATGCGGATTGATGATGTCTACTCTCTATTTATCCAGATACACTTTTTTCTATCTCATCCTTTCTTCTCGCTTCATTCGCCAGAATATGTGCCTGCCTCACCGGCTCTGGAATG